>Ga0172379_10000099_pt1 | contig 224253 bp, 211 predicted proteins | sample GrowelOW334metaG_FD_119756 | JGI IMG/M metagenome (GOLD analysis project Ga0172379, IMG submission 119756) | Groundwater microbial communities from an aquifer near a municipal landfill in Southern Ontario, Canada - Groundwater well OW334 metaG | ecosystem: Environmental > Aquatic > Deep...
TAATTTGTTGCTTTTGATGATATTAACCCGAAGGCGCAAACCCACATTTTGATTATTCCCAAGAAGCACATTACTTCGGTTATTGATCTCATGCCCGAGGATGAGGGACTGATGGGACGATTGATTCTTAGGGCACAGTCGATAGCAGAGAAATCAAACCTAAGCCAGGATGGCTACAGGCTTTGCATCAACTCTGGCCGCCATTCTGGCCAGGAAGTTGACCATCTCCATCTTCATTTGATCGGCGGCAATCCGCTCGGCCCGATAGCCTAAGCGAGCAGAGCAGAGGAAAAAAGAGGCGGGCAAATAGTGTCGGAGAAGAAACAGAGAAGCAGGGGTATGGCAACAAATATTCCCTGCGTCTTGGTCCTACCGTCTACTTTCTACCGTCTACTTTCTACCTTCTCCCTTCTACTTTCTGCCTTCTACCTTTTGGCTACTTGCCAAAACAGAATTTTTTGGTTATAGTACAGAAAAGCAGGGGGATTCTTAATGCGATCACGATGAAAGGTGGTGATTCTTTTGATCGAAGTTAAGCGCAAAGGAGAAGAGCGCTTGGATATTATGCTTAGACGTTTTAACCGCGAAGTTCAGCAGAGCGGTATTTTGACTGTAGCAAAAACAAAGCGCTTTTTTGAACGTGAACCTAATCGCTCTCAGCGTCGGAAATCAGCAATACGCAAATCCTTTATCCGACAGGCTAAGAGGGGATACTAATTAAGACGAAAGCCAGACAGGCGAGAAGCGAAAGAAGTAAGATAAAGCTGAAGTTTACTTGCGCCTTCCGCCTTTCACGCTTTTGGTCACCCATATGTCTTCATTGATAGATAAAATCGAACAAGACTACATTACTGCATACAAAGCGAAGGCAGAGAGCAAAATTTCTACCCTGCGACTACTTCGAAGTGCCCTCAAAAACGCCTCAATAGAGAGCAAGGACAAACTCTCTGATGAGGAAATTTTTCGTGTAATCAAAAGAGAAATCAAGCAAAGAGATGATGCCGCAACACAATACCGGCAAGCTGGACGAGAAGATTTAGCTACAAAAGAGATGGAAGAGCTTGAAATCTTAAGCGCCTATCTCCCCGCACAGCTCTCTGACGAAGAGATAAGATCAATGGTACAGGCAACGATAGAAGAACTTGGAGCAACTGGTCCCAGCCAATTCGGCAAGGTCATCGGTAGTGTCATGTCCAAAACCAAGGGCAAAGCCGATGGATCTCGAGTCGCAAAAATCGTGCGTGAACTCCTATAGAGCCTGTTTAATAACTACGTCCGATAGCCATAAACAACATATTCCGGCTGCAAAATGAGAATGATTCGTCAAAGTAGCTCTGACTACTCTTCCTCACAATTCTCATTTTTCGCTCGAAATCTGCTTGCTTCTGCCTTCAGGAGCAGTTATTAAACAGGCTCTTGGGTATGAGGAAGACCGTCAATAAATTTATGTTTTCTTTGGCATGCGGCGCCACTCTTTTGACGTTTATCTTTTTCTTGATCTCCGACTACTTTGTAGTGCTAACCACACCGCCAGTCGCGCTTAGGCTCTTGATCCTTCTTGCGGCTGCTGCAGCAAATGCGTTAATAATCACATTCGGTGTTTCCGTGTTTGATCCCGTCGTGCTAGACGCCCTTCTGGTTGCCAGACGAATGAATCGCCTCGAAAACCTTTCGAGTCCACTGCTGTTGAGACTCTCGACTGAGGCCCCGGGCACTTATCACCACTCCTTGAACGTTTCTGATCTGGCGCACAAATCTGCCAAGGCGATCGGCACAGACTCTCTACTGGTTAGAACAGCGGCTTATTATCACGATATTGGCAAGCTTTCCAATCCATCCCTCTTCACAGAGAATCAAGGTAAAACAACAGAAAAGCCTGAAAGCGATTTGCAAGATTCCGTCCTGACTGATAGCGCTCATGCAATCATATCCCACGTAGCAGAGGGCATCAAAATAGCCCGCAAGCAACACATTCCTGAAGAGATTATCGACTTGATCGCTCAACATCACGGTACGACTACAGCCGGGTATTTCTATCAAAGAGCCAAGAACCTTGGCATTAAAGCCAAGAAGGCAGACTTCCGATATCCTGGGCCCAACCCACTTTCGAAGCAAGCTGCAATCCTAATGCTCGCTGATTCAGTCGAAGCTAGTGCGCGCACTCTGTCCAAACACAGCGACGAGGAAATTAGAAAAATCGTGCAAGAGGTAGTGAACGAGAAGGTCTCAGACGGCCAACTCAAGAAATCACATCTGAGTCCAAGCGAAATTGAAATAATCCAATCAACGCTCGAGGAAAATCTGGTTGCAATTTATCACCAACGTATTGAATACAAAAAACATGCTAAATCTTAATATCATTACATCAATCCCTGCTAACCTGAAGATCGAGGAACAAGAACTCGGGGCATCTCTGGAGCAATACCTGCATTCTCTGGGAGTGACGAAGAAAGTTCTAATCGAGATAGGCTTCGTTCGATCTGATACAATTCACAAACTCAACAAACAACATCGCAATATCGACAAACCAACAGATGTTCTTTCTTTTCCTCAGGCCGATGTTCCTGCTGGAGAGGTTCGCTTTTTGGGTAGCATAATTATCTGCCCAAAAATTGTAAGGGACAAGGAAGAGGAGATGGACGACGTTATCAAGCATGGCCTTCTTCATCTCTTGGGATTCGACCACGAAACGGACGAACAAGCGTGGAGCAAGGCGGCCCGCAAGATAAACTGTCAATTGTAGTGCTAGATGTTTGGTAGTATAATGTGCTAAGAGTATCACCCCATGAAATACAAACGCTTCAATTGGAAAAAATTTGCTCGCAGTTTTCATTACGCTTTTCGGGGTGTTATCTTTCTGCTCGTTTCAGAACAAAATGCTCGTGTTCACGCAGTAATAACAATTCTCGTTGGCGTTTTTGCTTATGTCTTCGGGGTAGCCAGACTTGAGGCAGCCATTCTATTTATGGCTGTCGTTTTAGTTTTTGCTATCGAGATTATCAATACAGCCATAGAAAAGACCCTTGACCTTTGCCACCCAGAGAACCACAGGGTTGTCGCGGCGGTCAAAGACGCCATGGCAGGGGCAGTTCTCATTAGCACCATTATTGCGGTCGTCGTTGCATCACTTATTTTCTTGCCCTACGTCAAAAGTCTCTTCCGCTAGATGTTGCAAGGAGATCGTTTTTTAGTATAGACTAGTACATGTAAGAACATTCGAACAGCTTCTATTACAAGATGTGATAATGCCCAATAGGGCGACAAGGCGCAACAAAAGGTATTGACCTGGTTTGATACCGTCCAGACTTGTCGGGACTTCACATTCATGGTCCGGGGCTTCCCTCGACCATGAGTTGCGGCTCGGGATCGAATGGTGCCCTGGGGTCAATACCTTTTATTAAAAACAAAGATCCGGGTCATGGATTCTATGTTTAACGCCTTCCGGAGGGTCAAGGATGCGAAATAACATTTCTGTCGGGATAGACATCGGCAGTACTAAAGTAATAACCTGCATTGGGCAGTTTGAGAATGGTACCACCAGTATTATTGGTGTTGGTAAAAGCGTGAATCAAGGGGTCAGAAAAGGAGTGGTGGTTGACATAGAAGAAACTGTCTCGGCCATTTCCACTTCCCTCGAAGAAGCCGAAAGAATGGCTGGGGTGCCAGTCCAGGGCGCAGTCATCGGTATGACCGGACCGCACATAGAATCAGAGGAAAGCAAGGGCGTAATAGCCGTTTCCAGACCTGACGGCGAAATCAGCGATTCTGATGTAGAGAGAGCAATCGAGGCTGCCAAGGCGATCCCTAACCGCCTCAACAGAGAAGTCCTCCATGTTATGCCCAAAAATTTTATTATCGATGGCCACGAGATAATCAAGGACCCCGTCGGAATGACGGGTATTCGACTAGAAGTTGCGGCCAACATTATCACCTCAAGCACCAATGCCGTGAAAAGCCTTGCCAAAGCTGTCGATCAAGCCGGTATAGGTCTTATCGAGCTAGTTTTCTCGCCATTGGCTGCATCCAACATTCTCTTATCCAAAAGGCAGATCGACATCGGAGTCCTATTGGTTGACATCGGAGCGAGCACTACTTCATATGCCGTTTATGAAGAAGGAGAGCTTCTTTTCTGTAATACCATTCCAATCGGAGCTATGCACATTACAAATGACATCGCCATTGGCCTTCGCACCAATATCGATCTAGCCGAGATGATCAAGTTAAAATACGGCTATGCTGTCCCAGATAAAGTTGACGAGAAAGAGGAGATTGATCTTAAAAAGCTTGACAAGAATGAGGAAAACACAGCCAATCTTAAATACGTCTCTGAGATCATTGAAGCACGTTTGAATGAGATATTTTTACTAATCAAATCAGATCTTCACAAAATTGAGCGTGACGGTACTCTTCCTTCTGGGGTTGTGCTCACAGGAGGGGGAGCCAAAATCGAGGGAGTTGTCGAGCTGGCGAAGGAAACACTTCGCCTTCCAGCCCAAGTTGGCAAGCCTATTGCCGAGCTCACAGGACTTATTGACAAGCTTGATGATCCCATATATGCTACGGGCATAGGATTGATGTTAAGGGGTAAAAACAAAAACGGAGGAGAGAAATCCTTCAATTTTGATGTTTCGGGCATAGACGGACTCCTTGGCAAAATGCGATCAACCCTTAAGCATTTTTTGCCTTAAATATTTCATGTCTTAGAGACAACATTTTTAGCTCACCAAGAAAGTTATTGACATTCAACTCAAAATGGTTTTCTCTAGGGATAACTAGTAGGACAAAGGAAAGAAATGGTTGATAAAAACAACTCAGAACTCACGAACTTTGCCGCCATCAAGGTGGTCGGCGTTGGTGGATCAGGCGGAAATGCCGTTACCCGAATGATCAACTCGAAGCTACGCGGAGTTGATTTTATTACCATAAACACTGATGCACAGGCTCTTTCTTTTAATGAAGCTCCGATCAAGATTCAGATCGGCAAGGAAACAACTCGCGGATTGGGCGCTGGCGCAGACCCAGAAGTTGGACGCAAAGCCGTAGAGGAAAACAAAGAGGAAGTCTATGAATCCCTCAAGGGCGCAGACATGGTCTTCGTCACTTGTGGTATGGGTGGCGGCACTGGTACAGGCGCGGCCCCATTTGTAGCCGAAATCTCCAAAGAGCTTGGCGCTCTTACTGTCGGCGTAGTCACTAAACCATTTACCTTTGAGGGGCAACGCCGGAAGAAGCTGGCCGAGATGGGTATCGCCGAGATGAAGGACAAGGTTGACACCTTAATCTGTATTCCAAATGACCGTCTTCTTCAAGTTATCGACAAGAAAACCTCTCTCTTCGACGCCTTCGGCGTAGTCGATGATGTCCTGCGTCAAGGCGTTCAGGGCATTACTGATTTGATTATTTATCACGGTATTATCAACGTTGACTTTGCTGATGTTAAGGCTATCATGTCGGACGCTGGCTCCGCCCTCATGGGTATTGGCCACGGCACTGGTGACAATCGAGCCATCGAAGCAGCACGCGCCGCCATAGACTCGCCACTACTTGAACTCTCAATCGATGGCGCAAAGGGCATCTTGTTCAACATCACCGGCGGCCCAGATCTTGGCATGTACGAGATCGACGAAGCGGCAAAGGCGATTACAGAGGCCGCTGACGCTGATGCCAATATCATCTTCGGTGCAATCATAGACGAGGCCATGCAAGGAGAAGTTAAGATCACCGTCATCGCAACCGGATTCGAATCCGACACCGCTCGTTTTGGCAAAAAAAATTATGTTCCGGCAGAAACACCGGTCAGAGAAATCCCTCATTCACAAATGTTGAAACGCAACAATGATCGACCCGCCTTTGTAGAAGAGTCACCTGCAGCAGATAACAAGGCAGCAGAAGAGGAAGACGAGGAATTCGATGTTCCGGCATTTATCAGGCGCAAACTAAAATAGTTCATAAAGTCTGTAAAGTTTGTAAGGTTTGTAAAGAAACTAAAGCATTTTTATTTGCATGAATCTCTTTATGAACTTTATGAACCTTTAACTTTATGAACTTTTTGGTGTTAAATATGTTATGCCCGGCTTGTAAAAAATCAGATAGCAAAGTGCTTGATTCTCGTGATGAGGATCAATTTGTGCGTCGGCGAAGAGAGTGCCTGAAGTGCCACTATCGCTTCACTACATACGAACGGATTGAGCCTCTCAGGCTTCAGGTTATCAAGCGCGACGGCACACCAGAGGAATACCACCGAGACAAACTTGCTCGAGGCATCTATCTCGCTCTCGAGAAAAGACCATACACGCGCGAACACATCGAAAATATTGTTGATGAGATCGAACGCACAATTCTTGTTCTAAACATAAAGAAGATCCCCACACGCCAAATAGGAGATCTTGTTATTGACAAGCTCAAGGAAATAGACGAGGTTGCCTACCTTCGCTTTCTCTCCGTTTATAAGAGCTTTGGCAGTGCTAAGAAATTCCAGACCGAGGCAGAGAAATTAAAGAAATAGCTTGATAGACTTCTGCCTGGTTTGGCTATGAATTGGCTCCACTCCGTATCGGAGTGGAGCCTTAGAGTATCAAGATCGCCGTGACTTCGTGGCGTCAGCGATGATGAAAACAAATGCAATAATAATCAATATCCAAAGTGCGATCCTGCCAATGACTGTGCCGAACATGTTGTTAAGGTAGAGAAGCACAATCACAAGTGTCCAGACAAGAAGTGCTGCGAAGTGCGACCAGACTGGGAACCTTCCTCTTTGATAGCTCATCTTTTCCCTCCATGCTGATTATATCAGACTAAATACCTTCTTGAAATTTATTGCCTGGACAGACTTTTTTTGCTATATTGCCCTCGGAGGTGGATACGTATGCCAAGGGGCCAAAAACAGTATCCGATTCAACCGCAGCACATTGACACAGGCTTGCTTGCAAAATGGTCTGAGCACCAAGTTACTCGACTACTTATCGGCGACTCTGCCTGTGTTCGCACTGCGATCGAGCTCATTTGCTTCGCACAAGAGACAGACCCGGCAGAATGGAAAGTCATCAGCAAAAGTAAATTCTGGGACTATCAAAGACGGGCCTTCCCCGACACTTCGCTTCCCCGAAGCACAGCCAGTGGCCTGTTCTCAAGTGGTCTACTCGAATATGCTCCGGGCGGATTCTTGCCCAACCATCGACTGATTGCAAGTTGCTTTTTGCTTACCCCCAATGATCCGATGAGCGCCGAACCGCTATCTCCGCGATACATTTCGAGTGAAGTCCTGGAAGAAATGGCAACATATGGTGGGGCGCTGGCTGGATTGGGAACAATTCTGTTCCAAGCCGCCGACAACGTCCGGGCAGCCGCCAGCATTGTCAGCTATTACCACACCTATGGCTTTCATGAAACGCTTGCCATCACGGGGGAAAAAATCGAAGGCTGGATCAACAGCCGATACAGCAATGAAACTAAAGCCAAGCGAATCAAGGCTTTCCAATATCTGGTCGCAAACGGACACTTTGTGGTTACAGCGAAGGGATACCATCCCACGCACCAGTTCATCAGCCGCTGCTTCTTGCTCGCACCCTGGGATCTCTCGTTCCCCGAAGAAAAGTAATACCTTCTTTGTTTCTGTCCGGACCCCGCGGTCCGGTTTTTTGATTTTTCTTTCAACGTCCGATGCTTAATCACCGAAATATCAACGACCGGCGATATTTCGGTGAGGAAACACAGCTTTCCCAAGCAGACCGAAATTCCTGGCACTTGCCGAATGAGAGATTAGTGATAATCTAAGTTATGAATTCACTATGGAGAAGAATCTATTTACGAATAATACTCATCTGCCCCTAGCGGAAAAGCTGAGACCAAAAACTTTGGCTGATTTTGTTGGTCAAGAGCATATTGTTGGCGATAACAAGATCCTTAGGCGCATAATTGAATCGGATCGAATCATTCCGATGATCTTCTGGGGGCCACCTGGCTGCGGCAAAACCACACTGGCTAAGATTATTGCGGAACGGACCAATTCAAAATTTATCTGGTTTTCAGCAGTGAGCGGTGGAGTAGGGGATGCCCGAAAGATAATCGACAAAGCCAGAGATGATCTCGAACTCCATCAAAAAAGAACGATTCTGTTTGTTGATGAAATTCATCGATTTAATAAATCTCAACAGGATTTCTTCCTTCCGTTCGTCGAGAACGGCACCATAATACTTCTCGGGGCAACCACCGAGAACCCTTCATTCGAGGTTAACGCTCCGCTGCTTTCTCGCGCTCGAGTCTTTCACTTTCGAGAGTTAAGTCCGGAAGAGACAGCAAAGCTGATCGCCAACACAATTAAAAAAATTAATAGCGATATCGGACTCTTCTTCCCTCACTTCAATGCGGCAGTTCCAGACGATACATCTTTGAGGCTTAGCAAAAAGATCAAGATAACCATCACTCAGAAGGCAAAAGAAAAGATCGCCGAACTTTGCGAGGGTGATATCCGTGACGCCTACAATGCGATCGAGCTAGCTATAATATCCGCTAGTGTCGTAGGTGGTAAAATCTGCATAGACGAGAAGCTAGCCGAAGAATCAATTCAACAAAAATTTATTCGCTACGACAAGGGCGCCGACGGCCACTACGACGCTATCTCGGCCCTCCACAAATCAATCCGAGCCTCAGACGTGGATGCAGCACTTCACTATCTTGCCCGCATGCTAGAGGCAGGCGAGAACCCTCTCTATATTATTCGCCGACTAGTACGTTGTGCCGCTGAGGATATTGGTATGGCTGATCCGCAAGCATTGATCCTGGCATCTGCCACACAGCAAGCCGTCCATTTTGTTGGCATGCCAGAGAGCAATGTTATCGTGGCAGAACTGGTAATATATCTCTCACAAGCACCGAAGTCCCGAAACGTTGATAGTGCATATACTGCAGCTAAGAATGATGTTGTTAATATGCGGCTTGACCCGATCCCTCTTAAAATTAGAAATGCCCCGACCAAGTTAATGAAAGATTTTGGCTTTGGCAAGGGATACAAAATGTACGATGAAGAATCTCTCCTACCAGAAAACCTCAAAAACAAAAAGTACTGGCCAAGAAACGAACAAACATGAGGTCCACAATATTGGTAAGTGCTGAAATCACTGCTCTCACATGAATCTTCTCCTGAAAAGGGAAGACTCACCATATTTTTTCCATCTCACTTTTGCTTGGAGAGAGTGCAGGACAAGGACAACGCTTGAGGCTGGTAGGCAGTCGCTGATACTGGGTATTGACTTTTAGAAAGATTTGTGCTAATATAGTAACCGTTGATCGTAAGAAATTGCAATATATCTCTTACATCAAAGCTCTTTAAGGTATCCCTTGTCACCAAGGTGCAAGCCAAGGCAGACAGGGGAACCGTGAAGGGCTTTTTTGTACCCAAATTACCCACCTGAGCCACGTCGCTTGAGGTAATTTTTGCATCAACTCAAAAACAGATCTGTCGTATCCACAGGAATAAGCTTGCGTAGTCATGCTATACTTGGCACATGCAATTAGCGATCAAGTTCACAAAGGAAAGTGCATCTACGCTAGATGGTCTCAATGACCAGCAACTAGAAGCGGTCATCCATAAAGATGGCCCGCTTCTGATTATTGCTGGAGCAGGTACCGGCAAGACAATGGTTGCCACACGCAGAATTGTCCACATCATTGAGCAAGGCTGGGCAAAGCCGAACGAGATTTTAGCGCTGACATTCACAGAGAAGGCTGCAGCAGAGATGGAGGAGAGAGTTGATCGCCTTCTGCCATACGGCTGTTTTGATATGTGGATCGAGACCTTTCACGCCTTCGGTGACAGATTAATTCGAGATTATTCGATTGATCTTGGACTACCGGCCAACTTCAAAATCCTAACCGGCACCGAACAGGCAATATTTATGCGCCATAATCTCTACAAATTTGATCTAAAACACTACCGGCCACTTTCTAACCCCACTTCCCATATCGAAGCCTTGCTAACACACTTCTCACGACTAAAAGACGAGCTGATCTCGCCTGACGCCTATATTGACTTCGGCAAGAAACGGAAGGCAGAGAACTCGACTTTGCCAGAAGAAATTATCGAGGTAGAAAAAACACTTGAATTAGCAAATGCTTACAAGAAATACCAGGAGCTAATGATTGAGGCCGGCAATCTCGATTTTGGTGATCTCATCTATCTCTCCCACAAACTTCTCAGTACCAACAAAAAGGTGCTTGCCGAACTCAATAATAGATTCAAGTTTGTTTTGGTCGACGAGTTCCAGGACACAAACTATGCTCAAAACGAGATCGTTAAACTACTGGTTGCTGAACACCGCAATATTTCAGTGGTGGGGGATGATGACCAATCAATATATCGCTTCAGAGGAGCATCAATCTCGAATATCCTCGATTTCAAAAACACATATCCCGATGCCAAAGAAGTAGTTCTAACACAAAATTATCGCTCAACCCAGGAAATCCTGGACACTGCTTACACGCTCATACAACACAACAATCCGGATCGCCTGGAGGTAAAAAGTAAAATCAATAAAAGGCTAGTCTCTGAAAAGCATGGTCCAGCGCCAGAACTAATCCACTGTGATACGCTTTCCAGCGAAGCGGACAGTGTTGCAGCCAAGATCAAAGAGCTGAGGGATGAGCTGGACTTAAGTTATAAAGATTTTGCCATCTTGATTCGCGCCAATAGCCATGCCACGCCATTTATTCAATCTCTCAACCTAGCTGGCATTCCATTCACATATACCGGATCCAGCAATCTCTTTGACCAGCCAGAGATCAGAATGCTGATAGCTCTGCTCAAGGTCCTTGGTTACACCGACGACAGCTTGAGCTTCTACGAACTAGCAACTTGTGAAATTTATAATATCTCACCCAACTCTCTTGCCGAAATTTACTCTGCCACAAAAAGAAACAAGCGCTCGATATTCTCGATGCTCGATTATCAGATGTCAACTCAGCTAGAAATAGATACAAGCCTGGTAGAAATCTATCAGGATATTAAGAAATATCGCGAAGAAAGCAAGAATCTCAATGTCGGGGAGCTCCTGTATAAATATCTTTCAGACAAGGAACTCTTAAAAAAGTTAAGTCAAACCCCCTCACTGGAAAACGAGCACAAGATCAAGAATATCTCAAAGTTCTTCGATAGAATTAATCAGTTCGTCAACGCCAGCCCAGACCGCAGCTTGGTGGCCTTTCTAAACACCCTTGAGATGTTGATTGAATACGGCGACGAAGTTGCGACGAGCGACATCGACCCAGATATTGATGCAGTTAATATCCTAACCGCTCATGGTGCTAAGGGACTAGAGTGGGAAGTTGTTTTTGTCGTCAACATGGTAAGCGATCGTTTCCCGAGTCGGCGCAAGCGTGAACAAATTGAACTACCATTTGACCTTATCAAAGAGCGCCTACCAGAGGGTGACTTTCACCTCGAAGAGGAGCGCAGGCTTTTCTATGTCGCCATGACCCGTGCCAGGCAAACACTCTTCTTAACCTCAGCCAACGACTACGGCGGAAAACGCCAAAAGAAAGTTTCACCGTTCGTATTTGAAGCTCTTCCGGGTCAAATAGCAGAGCCAGCGACCATCAAGCCGTCTGTGATAGAAAAGATCAAACGATTTGACAAAGCACCACCTGTTTTTGCACGAATGCCATATAAGTTCACTCTCGAACCGATGAAGCTATCGCGAGCACAAATAGATGACTACTTGACTTGCCCCCGCCAATTCTATTTCAAGAACATCCTTCAGATTCCTCTACCAGAAAACCATGCCCTGATTTACGGGACAGCAATTCATGCAGCCCTTGGCTTATTCTTCAATGGCAGAATGAGAAATACAACCGTTTCACTGGATGAAATGGTAACCCATTTTAAGCAAGCACTCAAAGGAATCGGGTTCGAGAGTCTCGAGCACGAGAAGGACAGACGAGAGGCTGGCATTAAAACGCTAACATCGTTCTATGCAGAAGCTAGGGCGGACGAACGTATTCCGTTGGCAGTTGAGTCTCCCTTTGCTTTCAGCAATAAGTCGGTCATAGTAAACGGACGCTACGACTTGATATACAACAACGACGGATTACCAGAGGTTTGTGATTTCAAAACGTCAAATGTTCAGACGCAAGAAAAGGCGGATGAAGAAATAAGGCATTCTAACCAGATGAAGATATATGCTTTGTCTTGGTACAAAAAACACGGCGTCATACCCAAAACAACATTACATTTCGTTGAATATGGTCTTAAGGCCGACAAGATCTATATGCCAGAAGAGCTAGAATCAGCAGAGACTCTCATTATGCAGGCAGTAGAGGGAATTAAGAAAAAGGAATTTAGCCCAATACCCGACCATGCCAACTGCCGCTGGTGCGCTTTCCGCGACATCTGCCCCGATGCTCAAAAGTAATGACTAGCTGACCGAGGGCCTGAAGCAATCTTTGTTGCCACTAATTTTATTGTGTGCTATTTTCGTTTTAATGTTCGCAATCATGCGGATAAGTTTTCTGACATAACCGATGGTAGCCAACCTAGGTAATTGTCGGAAGACCTGACACCTGGTTCACAGCGGAAACCATAGCCGGTGGCCCGAGGCCAAGGCGATTGGAGAAAAAGATGGGCAGCAATCTAGATGGGGTCGTGCGCAAGCTTGAGGTAATGTCACACGACATGGTCATCATCCGAGCACGCCAGTGGGCAGAACCAAACGGAGTTGGCCAAGTCATGGATTACGAAAAAGGTAGGATGACAGGCTATCGATCCTACCGCGAGGCCACTGAGATCCAAGTAGTGACCACCCACGAACGGCTGGGCATCGGAACAGCCAAGACTGGTCTCATCATGGCAATGTTGAGACTTCCACCAGCCTACAACACCGATCCTCTATCGGACAATCACTGGATCGACGATCGGTGTGAGGGAGGGTTCGCCGCTGTCTTCGACAGCTGGACCGACGTCCCTATATGGCTCCAGGCCAAGCCGGTTGTATTCTGCCGGGCGCATGAGCCGGACGACGATTACATACCAGTGCCACTGACCGACCCAATCTTCCTCCTCATGCTGGAAAGAATGCGTATGGGAGCTCTCGCCAGGGCCGAGAAGCTGATGGAAGAGGTCAGACGCACGCCGATCGAGAAACGAGGTGATGCAACAGGTATCGCCAGACACAGATACCACCTACTTCATTTGCTGGGGGAGCACAGGCTCAACGCCTTCATCACCAAGCGAACCGAGGAGCTGGCAAGCAACGTCGGCGTTCGCAGAGTCGAGACCAAAGACCGGGCCCTAGACCCAGGATAGGAAAAGCGGCTCGTCCCGAAAGAGAGCGGCAAGTGCCCAGCGCGCATTCACCGCTCTCTCCAAATATCTCACATACATCAAACGACAACGTCCCAAGGGGACTTTTTTGTTTGATCCGAGAGATGCTCGAACAAATACCGAACTTATCCACAGCCATGAATGGATAACAGACTCGTTCCATGTTATAGTATTCTTGTTTTAAGATAATGAAGGCGGGGGAATGAACCAGTTATTGCTCGTACTTATGGTCTCGACGGTATTTGCGATTATTTTTGCGAGTATTGTAATCTATTTTTTCTCGAAGAAACTTAAGGAAATTTCATCTTCGAGTAACAATGATCTAGGGCTCGGTTTCCTGAACCAGAACATTCAATCGCTTCAACAGACAATGAATGATCGCCTTGACAATGCCTCCCGGGTTATTATGTCCGTCAACAACGAGCTCGGTCAGATGAAAGAGATCGGCTCAAACCTCAAGAATATTCAGGATTTTCTCAAATCGCCTAAGCTTCGGGGCAATCTAGGCGAACAGGGGCTAAAAGAGTTATTATCCGGCGCCCTTCCATCCAAATATTACGATTTCCAGTACGTCTTTAGAAATGGCTTTATCGTCGACGCAATCATTCATCTAGAAGCAGGCAAGATTCCAATAGATTCAAAGTATCCTCTCGAGAACTTTAACCAGATGCTGAAAGCCAGTGATGAGTCCGAGAAAACAATCTTCAGGCGCAGATTCAAGGATGATTTTAAGAAGCATGTTATTGCTATTGCTAAGAAATATATCAATCCAGACGAAGGCACAACCGACTTTGCCTTCATGTATATCCCATCCGAAAGCATCTTCTTTGAAGTGGTCAACAATGAGCCAGACATGTTTGAATTTGCAGCGAATTCGCGTATAATCCTGACGTCACCTTCAACCTTCTTCTATTATTTGAGAACCATAATGCTGGGACTTGAAGGCAGGAGAATTACAGAGATGAGCAGAGAAGTAATGAAAGTTCTAAAGACTCTAAAGCAGCAATCTAATCTGCTCGGAGAAAACCTCGGTGTACTGCAGAAACACCTCGGCAATGCCAACAAAACCATGAGCGTGGTTAGTGATCAGTACATCAAATTATCAGAAAAAATTCTTAAAATTGACTCTCTCGAGGAGCAGCAGACGGAACTGCTTGAGGAAAAAGTATGAAAAAAACATCATTAGCAAAAAGGTTCATCCCCCTAAGTATAATAATCGTTATATTGGCTGCTGGCTGGGGACTTGTCTTCGCCAACATAAAAAGACAGTCCGCTCCAACAAGCACCGACCAAATTAAGGGCGAGGCGACAATCCCAACCAATAACGAAACCGAGGCAGAGAAGGTCGAAACGGTTGATCTATCAAATCTATCCATGCCGACACTAATGTATCACCACATCCGTGAATACAGCTTTGAAAAAGATGAGATCGGCACACAACTTTCTGTTTCCCCCAGCACCTTCGCTAAACAACTCGACGACATCGCGCAGAAAGGATATCAGACAACAACATTCTCTGATCTTGCCAATGGCAATATGCCAGCCAAACCAATTATTCTGACTTTCGATGACGGATATCAGAATTTCTACGACAATGCCTTTCCGGAACTCAAAAAAAGAAACATGAAGGCAGAACTGAACGTAATTACAAGTTATGTCGGCAGGGACGGATATGTAACGAATGACGAGATAATCGAACTTAGCGAAAATGGGATTGAGATCGGAGCCCACACCGTCACACATCCAGATCTCAGCAAAATATCAGAAGAGTCTGCCAAAAAAGAAATTTTTGAGAGCAAAAGCCAGCTCGAAAACCTGCTTGGAACCACAATAGTAACCTTCTGTTATCCAAGCGGAAAGTATAATGACTCAATTGAGGCACTGACCAAAGAGGCTGGATACAAATTTGCTATCACAACAGAAAACAAGCTCTCAACATTCAACAAGCCTTTTTCGCTTCAAAGATACCGGGTTAATCGTGACACCAACATATCCGGCTACCTCAAATAGCTAAACCCATATGAACACTGAAGAAATTATCGTATCGCCAGTAGAAGACGGAGCAAGGATAGACCTGCTATTAGCAAAAAGGTTTACCCAATACTCTCGTTCCTATTTTCAGAAACTCATTACGGATACAGATGTTATCGTTAATGACAAGATAGTGAAACCTAGCCACCTGGTCAAAGCCGGCGATAAGATTGATATAACTCTTCGGGAAATACAGTCGGAGCTGGAGCCGCAAGCCGAAAATATACCGCTTGATATCATCTACGAGGATGTTGAGGTTATCGTTATCAATAAACAACCTGGCATAGTTGTACACCCTGCAGCTGGCAATACCTCCGGGACCCTCGTCAATGCTCTGGTTGGGCACTTTCCAGCCATAAAAGAATCAGTTATTGATAAAACAAGTACGATATCCAAGCAGCGGCCAGGCCTAGTCCATCGTCTAGACAAAGACACGTCAGGAGTAATAATAATCGCTAAAACTCCGCGCGCCATGCACTCTCTTGCTCGACAAATCCAAAATAGAACTATTCAAAAAATATATTGGGCGCTGTGTTTCGGCTGGCCAAAAAACGAAAATGGCACAATCGCCAGTTATCTTGGGCGCCACCCCAAGAACCGTAAAGTTATGGCCGACGTAGGCCCAGAGAAGGGAAAAGAGGCTGTTTCAAATTTTCGAGTGATCAAGTATATGGAGGATGCTAGTGGCAATCGCGCGTCACTACTTGAATTCGACATTAAAACAGGCAGGACTCATCAGATAAGGGTCCACGCCAAACAAATCGGCAACCCAGTACTGGGAGACCCGACTTACGGCAGCAAGACAAGTATTTACTTGTCACATAAACTTGGAATCACTCGACAGATGTTGCATGCAAAATCACTCTCCGTCTGCTTGCCTGGCAACTCTCAAAAAACCACCTTTGAAGCGAAAATACCGCTGGACTTCGAGAAGGCCGCCTCGAAGCTAAAAATCATCAACTCCTAGCATTGTCATACTTTTTACTCAATTTTTCCTGATAATTTTCATTGTCATAATTTTTATGCTACGATGAGGCGTATAACATTAACGAAACAAGCGAGGATAAAATGGAAAGAGAAAGGGTAACAATATCAATCAAGAAGGAACTTCTTGGAAAAATTGATGGTATTATCGACGGAGTTTCAGTCAGAAATCGCTCTCATGCAGTTGAGCACCTTGTCACAGAGGCACTAAATGGAACCGGCGCCAAAAACGCCGTTATCCTCGTCGGAGGAAGCGGCGCATTGAAATTACTGCCTACCGTAATCGAATCTTTGCGCTCATTGGAAAAAGCAGGATTTGTGAAGGTTTATATTGCACTGGGATACCTTGCAGACAAGATAAAAGAACGGCTCGGCGACGGATCGGAATTTGGCCTTGAAATCGAGTACGTTGAGGAAGGCGAGGGCACAGGAGGGGCTATTCTGCCGCTCAAGGAAGTCTTTCTGGACACCTTTCTGATTATCAATCCGAATGGTAAAGCTGCTTCCGATATTAGTAAGATACTAGAATTCCACAACACAAACGGCTTCCTGGTAACGGTTGCGACCAATGATCTGACTGAATTTAAAGGTGTATATGTTGCAGAACCTGAAGTTTTTGGATTTTTACCCAAGGGTTTTTCAATGCTTGAGAGCGATCTGTTTCCCAAGCTAATAAAAGAGGGCAAATTAGCCGTTTATCCCTTGGCGTAGTTTGATTATTGACGTTTGGCATTGAATTGAATTATTATCTTTAGTAACAGAGCAAAATAGCACTCAAAATATTTTGGGCCTCTGCAGATAAATACTCTGACGGAATAATCCATTAAAGGACAATCATGAAAAGAAATCTTTGGCTGTCATTAGCGCTGATCATAATTCTAGTTGTGCTTGGAATACTGATTGATATTCCCAAAAGCCCACTCCGTGGCGATAAGATCAAAGCAGTTCTTGGCCTCGATCTTGTGGGAGGCACAGAACTGACATACGAAGCAGACTTGTCTGAATCTAAGGACAGAATAAAGGATTTGAGCAACCTAGAGAATGTATTTCGAAGCCGCATTGATCAGCTAGGTGTTTCTGAGCCAACAATACAGACATCGGGCAACAACAAGATACTTATCGAGCTCCCGGGAGTAAAAAATATCGATGACGCAGTAAGCAAAATCGGTGCAACATATGAGCTCAGTTTCATGGAAGAGGGAAGCGAGCAGGATGGTGTGGCACTGGGAGACTATTACGATTCTGGCTTCACTTATCCAGGATACTGGAAAAAAACTGACCTAACAGGCAAGCAATTACGCACAGCCGAAGCGACATTCCAGAGCACTAACAACTCCGGACTCCAAAATGAGGCAGTGGTCTCAATCTCATTTGACAATGCTGGCAAGGAAAAATTTAAGGATCTTACCAAGAGAAATCTGCAAAAGAGGATAGCAATCGTTCTCGATAATAAAATTGTCTCTGCTCCAACAGTTCAAACAGAAATTGCTAACGGTGAAGCGGTTATTACCGGATCAAAGGATATTAGAGAAGCCCAACAGTTAGCAAAGAGACTAGACGAGGGCATGCTGCCGGTCCCTGTTAAGCTCGTAGGGCAAAGAAACATTGGGGCAACTCTTGGCCATGAATCACTCAAAAAAAGTATGGTGGCCGGACTGGTTGGCCTCCTGCTTGTTGCGATCTTTATGGTTGCATACTACAAAACTACTGGCTTAATAGCAGTCTTGGCCCTACTCGTATACTCCATAATTTCACTGTCGGTATACAAGATTATTCCGGTTACACTTACCTTGGCTGGCATTGCTGGGTTTATTCTCTCTATCGGCATGGCGATTGACGCAAATATCCTCATTTTCGAGCGCATGAAGGAGGAGCTTTCAAGTGGAAAAAACCTGAACCTTGCCATCACGGACGGATTCAAAAGGGCCTGGAATTCAGTACGAGACTCCAATTTCTCCTCAATTATAACGTGTCTTATTCTTTACTATACGGCCGGAACTGGCCCAGTGCGCGGATTTGCTCTTACGCTTGGAATTGGCATCTTGATTAGCATGTTTACGGCCATCACAGTAACTAGAACCTTCTTGCTGATATCAGCAAACAGTGGCTTTAGAAAGGTAATCCATGTATAAAATTATCGGTAATTCCAAAATATGGTTCATTGTCTCTATTCTTCTTGCTGTTTTTGGCGCTGCAGCAATCTTGATCTTTGGCTTACGCATAAGCATTGACTACAAGGGCGGCACCGTAATGGAGCTCCAAACAAACAACCCCTCAAGGGTCAGCATCATCAACGAGACACTGAGAGACAGGGAAATCACAAGCTTTCAAGTCAAAGAAAGCGGCACAAATGAGGTGATCGTGCGCATGCCAGCCATCACCAACGAGAAGCACATATCAACCCTCTCAGCACTCAAAGACAAGCTTGGCGAAGCCACTGAGACAAAGTATGATACCGTTGGCCCTACGGTCGGAAGAGATCTAGCCAAGCGATCTGTAATTGCGGTAATATTGGCATCTCTTGCCATAATTGTTTATATAGCATACGCCTTCAGGCGACTACCAAGACCGCTCTCACCATGGATTTTCGGACTTTCAGCAGTAATAGCCTTGGTTCATGACTTGCTTATCACGACGGGCATGGTGGCGCTTCTTGGAAACTTTTATCACTGGATGGAAGTAGACGTCCTGTTTATAACAGCTTTACTCACAATCATGGGCTTCTCCGTCCACGATACGATTGTTGTCTACGACCGACTTAGGGAAAACTTTATTCGCAATCCCCACAAAGATATTGCCGTCTCAACCGAGGAGAGTGCAAACCAGACGCTTGTTCGCTCAATAAACACCTCTCTTACCGTCCTAATCGTCCTTGTATCATTATTATTGCTCGGCGGAGAATCAATTAGACATTTCATCCTAACGCTTATCATCGGAATGTTTGTTGGTACGTATTCCTCGATTTTTGTTGCCTCGCCGCTAATCGTTGTTTGGCACCAAAGAAGAGCCAAAGCCTCCCCAGTAAGATCAAGATTTGCAACTTCCGCACACAGAGCCTAATAAAGAGGGGATAGGTGGCCAAGAAGCAGCCTGAGGAAATAATTAATATTTTATTTAAGTGTGCATAATTTAATTAATCAGTAAGTGCTAACATGTATATAATATTATTGAGTATTATTTTCGGACTTATTCTTGGAACATTTATCCGGATTGATATTCCACCTGAGCTAACACGCTATACCGCAGTGGCAATTGTGGGTATTCTTGATTCAATTTTTGGAGCAGTTAGGGCGTCGATTGACAACAAATATAACACAACCATATTTCTGAGCGGTCTCGCATTCAACATGTTCATTGCCGTGCTAATCACATATGTCGGCGACAAATTAAATCTTGACCTCTACCTGGCCATTCTGGTTGCACTCACGATTAGAATATTTTCTAACATCGGCATGATTAAGTCGACCACACTGGAGAAAATGGCAAGAAAGAGTTCGGCAACAACAGCTAACAAGTAGGGCGTAGATAACAGGGAGCACAGAGCAGACAGAGACAACAACAACCATAGATACCAATAAATAGATCCATAGTTCCACCAGATTGGAGACGGATCTATTTTTAATTGCACAAAAAGACGATGGGTGATGTTTTGGTAATCTTGTCGCATAATGTATCTTATGCGACATTAATGGAGATCCCACCCGAACTGCTTTTGCGCGAATATATTTACACTTATATAAACTGGTACCCTGCCAAAAACTCCGGTACGCCGTGGCTGTGAGGCGGCAACAAGTGAAGCAATGGTTGGGTATCGGCTATTGCCGCAATATTCTCTGGAAACATTGCTCCCCCACCAATTGATTAACGGTAGAGGAGAGGCTAGATGCCTCCAGAATCGATTTTAAGACCTTGCGAAGGTTCTAGTGGTGTCAATATACCTATAGCGTGTCCTTGTTGACACTAACGGCCCGGATCCACCCAACCCACAACTATGCTGAATATCAGCTAAATCGCTAGTGTTATCCTTACGGGCTTCGAATTCAGTCAAATTGATTGATGTGCGAATCGCGATTATCAACTAATTATTGAATAATCTATGATGAAGCACATATATTTATGATTTAATTCGCACTTATATTTTGCCAACTACTTCTTTGCGTGCGACAACCAAGATGGCTAGAAATTCGCATTTTTGACAAAAAAATAAACAAAATAATATTTTTCAGAAATGAGCCCACTCCCCCGACGACCTCTCCCCTAATCTAAAAACGCCATTTTTCTGGCGTTTTAGACATTGTGATATCTTGCGTGGAACTAGAACTTAACTTCCTCACCTTCTTCGAGCGCCTTCACGCTGCCCGTGACTACACCGGATGTTGAACTATTATCCGATCCCGCCACCACCTGCTGCACCGTAGCATCTTTCTCGAAGTGAGCGCCTGAGGGCACAACAAATTGACTATGCTCATTCGGTTGGAGCCCGTTGTTAGCTCTGCTCGATTGCTGATCCAACTTTTTTGTTTCGGGAATTGAATTAATGCTCACATTAGACGCAAAGGGATCAAATTCAATTTTATTCGAAAGCTCAACACTGTCATTCTGCTCAATGTTTGTCTCTTTTGCGGATGAAAAGGGATCAAATTGGAATTTATCTGAAAGACTAACGCTCTCCCCTTCTCTTAAATCAGAAGCAGAATGATTGAACGGAGCTTTTGCCACGACATTCTCAGGTTTTGCCTCGGAAGCGGTTTTCTGACCAGATTCAGCCGGCACATCTGTGATCAATTTTTGTTCAAAAACTGGCGCTTCTTTTTTAATTTCTTTGGTCTCATTGTCTTTGGACCCCTTGGTCTCACTGGATGTTTTGACCGACTCTTGGTTTATGATGCTACTGCGGATTATTGGTGCGCTACCGAGCGCGGCCTTTTGGTCAACTGGCCTGGCTGCAGCTTTAGAGCCAGCGACTTTCTCGGCCAATTTAATCATCTTTCTCGCCTGATCTGTCACCTCCAGACCAGCTTCCTTCCATTTCTCCTCGTCGATATCCTCTCCAACATACCACTTTACACCACCCCGAGCAGTCTGTTCTTTGTAAAGCTTGTCTCCGATAATGTTTTGGTAGCGCAAAACTCTCGGCTTATTCTTCTTTGTATCAATCTCCCCCGCTTGCTCAGAAGATTGACTGTCTTCATTTAGAACAGGCTTGTCAGCTGGGGCGACATTTGGCAGAATTGTTTTCTGAACACCAACAAAAGCATGGTCACGAACGACTGGAGCAGGCGCGGTATCCCTTGTTGGCACAGAAGCAGGAGTCTGGGCGGGTGTCGGCACGGGGGCAGAAACTGCGGTTGCGCGGAGAGAAGGAGCGGCAGATGAGTCTGAAGTAGACCCTTGGTGCGACAGCAAAGCTTGCAACCCCCCCTTCTTGAATAGTTCTGCTTCCTCGCGCATCTCTGTCTCTTCTTGGTTCGCGCGTTGAGAAATCTGCTCTTCAACATAGAAGCGCGGATTAGAGTAATGCTCCCGCGAAAAAGCAACGACCTTCTCTGCATTGCCAGTCAACTTCTGTACTGGCGGCAATGTCCTGGCCGAAAATGCAGGCGAAGAAATACCATCAATCAATAGCTTTATATAGATATTGTACTTATCAAGATTGACCAGATCATTAGCATCAAAAACCGGCTCATACTCTTTTACTAAGAAATCAGCATCCGCGCCGCCAACTCTGAATGTCAGCAGGGTTCCAGCATTACCAAAGACGGCATCTCTGACCTCCTCAGGCAGCTGTGCAATGTACTGGTTAGCGATCGTTAAGTTCAGGTTATATTTTCTTGCCTCAGCCAAGATCGTGGCAAATGACTCAGTAGCAAAATTCTGAAACTCATCGACATAAAGATACGAATCAGGTCTTTTGTCGATTGTAACATCTGCACGGCTCATGGCCGCGAGCTGAACTTTTGTTACCATCATGGCACCCAAAAGCGCTGAGTTGTCTTCACCGATCTTACCGCGGGAAAGATTGACAATCATTATCTTTTGTTGGTCCATGATTTGACGTATATCAATCTTCGAATGTGCTTGGCCGACAATATTTCTGATTGTTGCAGTGGACAAGAATTGGCCCACCTTGTTCAAAATTGGTGAGACAGCTTCCGTTCTAAACTTACTATCATATTGCGCAAATTCATTAACCCAGAAGTCTCTAATGACCGGATCCTTAACCTTTTCGACCACTTTGTCGCGAAAACGATTCTCGGTAAGCATTTTTGGGATATCCAGCATGGTTGAGTCTGGAAAATCCAGCAATGCCAAAACGGTATTTCTAAGAATATGTTCCAACCTGGGACCCCATGAATCGCCAAATATCTTCTTGAAAATACCGACGAAACCAGAGGCCACCATCCCCTTAAAATCATCCTCAACGTGTTCCAGCAAGTTGAAAGCGATCGGGAAGGCCCTGTCAGACGGGTCAAAAACGATCACGTCCTGAATGCGATGGTCCGGAACTACCGAGAGAGCTTTGTCGGCTAGATCACCGTGAGGATCAATAATGATTACTCCCCTACCCTCAGTAATATCATCAACAGCCATATTCTCAATCAGAACAGATTTACCCACACCAGACTTACCCACAATGTAGATGTGTCGACGACGGTCATCACGCTTAATGCCGAATTGTTTGAATGTGTTTCTGAAAGTAGTTTCCCCTATTACGGTTAGTTCTTTGCTATCAACAATTTCTCGCAGGGGCAGATTAGCGGGCGGCTCTGCCTTTTTTGAGCCAGACCAAACGATGTTTGGGGTAGAAACATTCTGATGCGGAAAATGATAAAGAGAGGCAAGCTCACAAATATTTAATGTATTACCCTTGCCCTCAAACTCGCGTTCAGAATACTCTCTCCACTTCTCCTTGTCGTTCATAGACACGTCACCAATTTTGAAACCGTTCATATTGGTCGTATTAAATTGTTTGAACGCTGCGGCCAAATTTTGGCACTTCACTTTGGCCGTAACAGGATCGCTCGCAATAGACAGGACGCGAATCTTTGTTTCAAATCCAAGCTTTGTAATCTTAAACTCAATTGCCTTTAGTGCTTCTTCTACCGTCCCAGGAAGCACAACGTCCTTCTTCACTTCCTCGGCAAGCTCCGCTCCAGGCTTGATAATCTGGAGCAAAATCATCTTGGCAAGTGTCGCAAGACTCTTCGTTGCCTTAGTGACCCAGCCAGATCCACCAGATTTCTTGCCAGAGCGAACGGCGCTAATAATGCTATGACCACGCTCTTGCCATTCATCACCAACAGGCCGAGTCACAACCTGAAGCCAAATTTCCTCATTCTGGCCTAGATTCGTTAAAACGGAAGTAATACCAGAGATTGGATCAACCTCAAAATCACCAAAGAGTTTTATTGGATAGACATCTGGTTTCGTCATCTGTATCTCACAGATGGCAAAATTTGTTTGATCTAAATCACGCTCGCCTATGTATTCAGGCACATCTTTTATCTCAACCGTTGGGTATTGAGCATAAATCTGGCCAATCACAAAGTCCTTCAGATGAACAGGAACATGAACAAAAAATTGGATATATTTGTCTCTGGCCACAATTTCAAAACTTAATTGGGGCTGGAACGGAGAACTTTCAGAGTATATACCATGGAGCGAGGCGAACATTTGCTCGGCGGCAAGAGGAGATTTTTCGTTATTTCTAGGTACGTCAATTCGAAAAACTGTGTATTCTTGATCAGCAAGCCAGTCGACTCGCATTGTCTCGAGTTTGCGCTTTCGCATAGACGAAAAAATATACACTGGAACAATAATCAACGCAACAAGTATAAGAGAAAAAATGATTGCCATTTTGTTTTATTGGAATGAAACAACGTGCGAATTAACTTTAAATGGCCAGACATGAACCGTGGCCTATTAATTACCATTCTAACCAATAGAAAGTAAATTAGCCATACTGTCGACATTTTATGGGGAGCCTTAACTCCAATATGCTCGGCCAAAGGCAAAACAGTGGAATCAATGCGCCACATCAATACATGGTTATGCCAGTGAGTAACAATCCTCGGCAACCTTTTTGAATAGATCTTTTGTCTTTAAATTTATCAGGATAGTGTTCTTTTTGACCACTCTCTGCTTTAGGACCTCTTTAACAATTTCATCGACTCTCATGCCGCTCTTGTTCTTCTCTAGGATTGAAGAGATAATCTCTGAAACTGTTCCTGGCTTGTATCCCCATTCTCGCAACGCATAAACGCCACGACCAACCAAGACGAAGCGATTATCTGCAATTAGTTCATTGTGTACTGTTGCTTTAACAACTTTCTTTTTATCGAACTCTTGGCTCTTGATACGATTGGCAATTTCTTCAAAGTGAAGTGGCTTATTGGCTTTCTTGAGAATATAGAATATTTTATCCCTGATATTTCTTGGGTTAACTTCTGCCCACGAGGCCAAGCCGATCATATTATCTTCAGTCTTGATTACTCTCTTGCTGATTGATGGCAACTCAGACAAAAAAGTGATTTCATATTTGTTGTGGTGAGGGTGAACCTTCAAGAGAACATCCAGGCTCTGAGGCTTTTGAATCTTTTCCAGATGTTCTACCCAATCATTGATGACCTTGATCGCCTCTGATCGAGACAACTCCGCCATAATCCAACTATCTTCTAGTTCCCTTGTCTTCTTTACCTTCTTTAGCTGAGGCATGATGAAGAAAATAAGAGCGAGTGAGTTAAACTGGTTTGGGTCACCTTTGTAGGCGTCTTCAAGAAATTTGTCGGCAATCTTGTGGTTTACACTTATACCACCATTTTTTGCGAAAGTATCAACAATTTTGCTGATACTGTCTTTGTGTGACTCAAGGATTGTTCCTGCAAGTTTCTTGAGGCCATCTCTTTCGATCTGTCGAACTCGTTCTCGAGAAAGTTTAAGATCCTTTCCAATAGCAGACAAAGTGAGTCTTGGACTATCGATACCAAAACGGCCAGTGATAACACGCTGTTCGTTGGATTTTAAGGCTGAAAGCGCATCATGAACGATGCCGTAGGGTGAAAAACTCTTAATTGCCATTGTTTTTCCTGTCTAGTTTTGAATTAATTCTAATATATTTATTGATGTAATAACGCCATCAGATCGATTTATCAACTATGTTCTCTATCGCCGCCCATTCGGACTCCCCTTCTTCGGGAATAACTATCGTCAGCTTATCTCCGGCCTCAGCATGAAAATATGTTACTGACGCTAGCAGTACGCGATAGATTGAATTATCGGCATTGACCACAAACTTCCCCTTCTCTGCCTCTTCGAGCCGACCGATTATCTTTTTGCGCCGGACTGGGCCTATCTGTTTAAAGATAAATGAACCGTCTGCGTTGATAGTCAACTTCAAGACATCGCCAGGGACAAGCTTTGATTTGGAAGCGTAGTTCATTGGGACTGGATACCTCTTGTGGTCAGGCCCAATCATGGTCTCCCCGTCGAAAATTCCCTCAACTACGGACCCTTCTCCGGAAGAGTTAAGTGATTTTGTTTTTTTATTTAATTCTGCAGCAAATAGCAAACTTTTGGCTTGCCTGATCTGGCTTTCGGCCGCATCTAGAAGCTGTTTGATCTGCAAAAGTTCTTTGTTTTCTGGCATAAAATGTCTCTCGCATGAAAAAGTTAACGACTTGGCTTACATATAAAACACTTAAGCTTCATGGTTAGCAACTATTCTGGCCGCAATCTTTCCCTTTGGGAAGGACTAAATTATTATCTTGTAGATTCATATCCTCAAACACTACCCGTTATCTTAACACAAGACTGTTTTTTAGTCAATAAAAAAACAGGTATATAATTTGATGTGTGCGCACTGCGACAGAGAACGATCAAAAATGCGGCATGCCAGCCATAGTGATTGAGGTTATCGTCATGGCTCATCGAGTTGGGGCAGCAGTGCTGGTGCTAAGGCCAGGCAAATCAATAACATCGACCTTTGATCGCTCCAAGATTTCTTCGGCTACCTCATCTTTGGGCCGACCATACTTTAGACGCGACAACTCCTTTATTGCGCTCCCAAGCTTAACATTACCCTCGGGGTTATCCGGCCATATCGTTTGGAGATTGAATGGCCTCGTTGGGGCACCATCGATAAGCATTTTTGCATAGCAGTTGAACTTATCAATATTGGTCATGTCATCTATCTTCAATGGATCAAACTCTTTTATCAAAAACTCTGCGTCAGCAGCACCTATTCTGAAGGAAATCAAGGTACCGGCATTACCGATTACAGCATTTCTGACCTTATCATCAAGCTGTGAGATGTATTGATTGGTAATATTCAGAGAGAGCTTGTATTTTCTTGACTCAGACAGAATCGTAGCAAAAACATCAGTGATGAAGTTCTGAAACTCATCGACATAGAGATAAAACGGCACCCTGTCCTTCTCTTCTAAGTCTTGGCGAGAGAAAGCACCCATAGCTAGCTTTGAAACCATAATCATACCAAGAAGAAAGGCGTTTATTTCACCGATTTTTCCCTTAGACAGGTTGCAGATCAGAATTTTTTTGGTGTCCATAACGTCTCTGAAGTCAAAAGACGACTGTGTCTGGCCGATTATGTTGCGCACCATATCATTCGTCATGAAACGGCCGAACTTCGATGTAAAGTAGTTCAACATCTCAGATTTATGGAAATCGGCTGTCTTGGCCATCTGTTTTTCCCAGAATGATTTAACAACCGGATCGGTTACATACTGGACCCGATCCTTTTCGAAGTCAGGATCGGTAAACAGCCGCGGCACATCAATAACCGTACCACCATCAGGATGAGACATAAGAGTGAGGGCAGCATTGCGCATCCAGTGCTCGAACTGCGGACCAACCATTCCAGTTTGATTCGGATCGAATAATTTGTAAAATATCTGTATCGCTTCCTGAACAAGAAAATCTCGTTGCTCGATCGTCTTCCACTCCAACATATTGAGGCCAAATGGCCGCTCTATATCGCTCGGATCGAAGTATATGACATCATCAGCACGCTCTTTCGGAATATGCCGAAGAATAAACTCTGCCGCGTCACCATTCGGATCCAAATAACAAACTCCCTTTCCTTCTTGGATATCCTGAATTATCATATTCTGAAATTCGACAGTTTTACCAACGCCGGTCTTACCAATCATATAAATGTGGCGCAACCTGTCTTCTGGCTTGAGTCTAACCAGCTTAACCTCACCCCTGTAATTACTCTTGCCAAGTATAGTGCCCTCGGAAGAAAGATTTGCTGGGGGCGGTTCTCGTCGCGACAAGAGCCAAGCGATATTTGGCGTTTCGACGTAACGATTAGGAAGGTGAAAAAGAGAAGCCAACTCCTCGGTGTTTAAGATCATTCTTCGGCCAGGGGAAAATATTCGTAAAATGTAATGAATGATCTCGTCGTTCTTCGCCTTTGGATAACTCAGAGCGAAGCCATTTGAATCAGGAAAGTTAAACTGGCTAAAAGCCGAAAAAATGTTCCGAGTAACCTGCCTTGCAACCTGAGGTTTAGCAGACACGCCAACGATCCGTATCTGGGTTTCAAAACCTATCTTTCCAATCTTCTCACCGACAAGTTTGATCTGATTTTCTTGTACTGGTGTAACCTTTGGCAGATTCGTAATATTGTTCTGCTCATCTTTCTTGCCCATTGCAGTCTGACCCACAAACCCCAAAAAACTAAAAAACGATTCGCTGGCACGAGTCCACTTTGTGCCAGAATACAACGATCTGGATTTGCCTTGCTGAAGATTGGCAACCGCCTTCTCGGCTGAAAGGCGCCAAAGTGGCGATGCCGGCCTAATCACTAATTGGATAGCCGCCAGTTCATCTTGGTTCAGTTTGGACAGAGAGTTAGTAATAGCATTAAGCGGATCCTCTTCCAGGTGTTTGTAGGTCTTGACCGGCAAAAAGAATTTTTTGATAAATCGCGTTGTCGCTATCTCGACATTTAAACTTTTCTCGGGAAAAATTGAGAAATCATCGTTAGGAGTTATCTCTGCGTTAGGATATTGGGCATACAAGTTCCTAATTACTATTTCGGAAATTCTTTTCGGACAACCAACGAAAAAGTGTATCCTACCATCCTTGGCAATAATCTCAAGCGAGATATGGTCCTGTCCCTTGACTTTTTTTACAACTGACTCCTGAAATACAGCGTTAAGGTTTGCATAAAATGGCTCAATAACAGCGAGCATTTCCTGAAAATTTTTTCGCTGATCATCTTCCCCGGCATGCGCCTCCTTGGGAACTACGATCTTGTACATTATCCAGTCTTTGGTTAAGTCAAGCTGCCATCGTCGCATCAAGATTCGATAAATGTGTTTATAAACAAAATAGCCAAGTATTACTACGGCTAAAATGATTAACAGCCAAAACCACAACGGCAAAAAATCAGTTGACTGGTTTTGGACATTAAAATCGCCTGAGATGCTAGAATCGTTGTAAATATAACCCTCCCCCACCCTTTTCTATAAAGCCATATGATCAAGCGGCCTGTTCTTGTTCGTTTTCAGATGCAACATTACGATTGTTTTCCCAGAATTTCATTGCATCTCTTTGGGCACTCGCCGCAACCTCAGTGTTATGGACCCTCTTCCTGTTACCGCCGAATAGACGGCTCAAGAGACCATGAGGCTGGTCCTCTTTGTCAATATTTTCTTCTTCGCCAACGGGTACGGTACTCCCGGCAACGTTAGATTCTGCGCCCTGGCCACCAGCCACTGGCAATGGGCCCTCATGCTGGCTTACCTGGTCTTGGCTCGCAACAGGACCATTGCCAGTGCCGACTCCTGCTTCCGCGTTGACTGGGCTAACGCTCACAACTTCAGAGCCAGATGCAACGGCTGAGCCTACAGCGTCAACAACATTAGTGTCAACACCAACTGCAATCTGATCACCGGCTTGAACAGTAGTCTCGCTGCCAACACTGCCAAGAGGTGCAGCGGCAATACCTATTTCAGCACCCGTGTTACCCACAGTAACCTGTGTCTCAGCTTTGATTTCATTGTTTAGTGTCCCTGGCTCAGATAAGCCACTTGAATTTTGAGGTGTTCCGACTACATCTGGCGCTCCGAGTTTCTGGACGGGGGCAATATCCGATACGGCCTTCTGTTCCGAAGAAACAACAGCCTGATTCAGATCAGCTACTTGCCCAAACACTGGCTGTGACGCTGCAATGGCTCCCAACGTCAAATTGGGCTCATCTCCACGTACAACTGCGCCTTCATCAATTGCTGTTGTCTTACCGTTAGCGTCTATTAGAACTGTCTGTCCACCTTCGTCTCCCTTTTCCGCTTTCACGCCGACCTTAATCCCATCAGCGACGGTAGTTGCACTACCGTCAGAAACAAATTTGTCACCGACCTTATCTGCGGATAGGCTTGGGGTACTACCTGCAGGCTGACCTTGAGATGGGATTGCAATCCCATTATCCCCTGCGCTAGCGATCCCATCAGAAAAGGGTTCGGCGGAGGCGCCGTTATGAGGAACCATACCGGTTTTCATCTCGGTCGCGATTGACTCTGAGACAGGTGTGTCAAAAGTGATACCAGGAGCCCCAGTATTATCACTCGGCCTTGCCTCAGCCTGAGTTATGCCTACTTGCGAATTTGTTTCGACAGCAGAGCCGCTAGATAATTCATTGATTTTTGATTGAATACTCTCTCCGCCAAGATCCTTGAGACGCGAGACAAGGTCTGCATCCAGCAGCAAGTTCTTTGCTTCAGCGGCACCACCAACAGAGGACAGGTCGGCCAAAGACGCAACAAGAAGATGGGGCAATTTTTGGGCATAGCGTCGAACCGAAAGAATAGAGTCGGCATTCACTCTGATGCGCTTAATTTCGTCAGCCAGAGCAAGTGCGGCATCGTGCAACGATTGTTTGTCTACCACATTGTGGGGTAGTTCAGTTTTGCTTGCCGGAAACGCCAAATCCGTATTTTGTTGCGCGATAGTTGTCGGCTCAGTAGCAGGAACAATCGACACCTTGGCAGGCTCACTTGTGCCAACCAACGCCGCTATTTCTGCTTGTATCTCAGGTGCAGCAGAATCTCCAAGATAGTCCATGGCTGCTTGGCGAAATTGAACAGGAAGACTGTCGTATGATTTCTTAACTGCCTCCAGTGATGTCTCTTTGTTTGAATAGTCAAAAACGGTATCAAAAAAATCTGCGCACTCAGGCGAATTATCAAAGGCACTGGCCTCAATATGGCGATTGTCTTGATTGGTTTGGCTACCATCTAGAGTAGAAATTGGGGGCATTCTTGGATTTCCTTATGATAATAGTTCTGCAATTTTTGTTTCAATCTCATCGTTCATAAGTTCACTAAAATTAAAATCTGCCTTAACTGCCTCAACATAGCTTGCAAGCCTCCCCTTCACTGCCCTGGCCCGCCAATTATCGCTCATCTGTGTACCCCTTGCTTTTTCGATGATGTTGTTGACGGTTTTGCTGAATTCATCAACGATACCTGCGAGATAATCTCTATCGGGATGATCGCCTGATTGATCTAGGGATTTTTTGAAGCTGCTAACCACTTCGCCGACCTTCTTAGAAACGCCTTCCAGTGTGGAAGCACTACTCTTCTTTTCCTCTAGGCTGAATTCGTCTGGCTCTTGCTCAAGCTTGATTTGAGCCAAAGAACGGTTATCCTCCTCTGCCTCCTTGACTTCCTCCGGTAACGGCTTGCTATCTTCGTGCGGAACTGCATAGTTGTCGCCGACAAGACCACCCGCAGCAGAAACCCGGGAATTTGTGCTTGCGGATAACTCCTTGCCGAAGTCAGAGCCGGTATCACCCGCACTATTATCTGCCATCGCAACGGGGCTCTCACTGCCATCACTTTCAATCGACTTAATAGCCGACTCAACCGGTGCTTCTTTATCTAAGCCGGCACCCGAGTCGCTATTCATTCTTGACCTCGTGGCCTCAAGAATGTTTCGTTGCTTTTCCAATGATTCCTTTTCTTGCTTCACATTGGGCGGCAAAAACCTATATCCAGCGATTTGCTTGAGCCTGTCGTCAATGGTCCTCAATTTCTCATCGAGATCTTGAAGCAGCTGCTTATTGTCATCGGACATTTTTCCCTCCATTTGAGAACACAAAAATCTTAATTAATTATAACCCGAATTTATTTTGTTAGCAAGGAAACTTTTACACACCCGTACCTTCCTCGCCCTGCTCTTCTTTGGCAATAACAAAGTCCCTTACTTCAATAGTAACGCTAGATAAACCACCCCTACTGTTCGGATTAACGCCAACAACCTTAGCCTGACAAATACGGTTGTGGCCGCGATCTTCAAGATCTTCTGCGAGCTCTTGATTTGACATCTCTACGGCAAATTCACGATCACTCTCCATGTGCACAATAAACCACTTAGCAGCACCCTTGATTGTGCGCTTCTTGATAATTGCCGGGAAATAATCCTGACCGACTAACTCCGTCGCAAAAATGATGTCCGGTTTGTCCCTGCTTTCTCCCTCGTCCGCTTCACGCTTGAGATCAACGTTTCCTTGAGCGCCAGGATCGGCCGGCTTGCTCTCCTCGATGAACCATTCAAAGCTTCCACTTGTTACCAAGTCGCCAATCACAACTTCGTCGCTATAGACCTTTCCTGGGCGCTCAAAGCTATCATCAACCACTATTCTTCGTATTTTGCTGGAATCAATACCGATCACCTCCCAGTTAAAACCGGTTTTTTCGCTTCTGATAATAACGCGAGGATTCCTTGCGTTTTCAAGCGCAATTCTGACTGCCTCGACAAAGTCCTTCTTGCTGCCCCGTGTCAAGGTCCCCTTACTCATGAAGCCTTCCGGCGTCTCGAAGGCCAACTCGATCGATAAAGATTCAACGGAACCGGGAACATCACCGGCACTAGTATCTGTGATTCTGACATCGATTGTCTCGTCAGCCTGGAACGCCCCCGACAACCGTTCGGCCAAAGTATCATTTCGGCGTAAATATTCCTCGTTCATGCAGAATTCTCTGCTGCCAATCTGAATGCCCGCGACAATATCAGAACCGCGTTCGATAGCGATCGGCTTGACAGTTATCTTTCCACCAGAAAGATGATCAATAAATTCAGCATCAGTGGTGCCCGGATCGCTCGAATCGAGAACAACTCCGACTGACTCTACATTCCATCGCTCCAACGATTCTTTCCCGCGATTAACTTTGACTATTCTGATATTGTATTCTTTGCCGATCTCAAAACTCTCAACCAATTCCTTTTGCGGTTCATAATCGGAATCGAGGTCAAACTCTCTTGTTTGCTCGTCATAGTCAAAAGAGATAGTTTTTCCGCCATCGACAGAACTTGGCATCACGCGTACGCTGATTGTCTCGCCACTCTGAAGCAGACGCGAAGCAACTTTGAAATCTCTTTCGGAGTATTCCTCTTTTTCATAGTACCAGAAATAGCCTTCTGCCGCATCCTCCAATTTATCAACTGCAACGAGGACTTCGGCAGCGTTTGGCTGGAGCGCGTCATCAACCGGATAGAGAGAAGCTTCACGACGATCAGCGGCCACAAAACTAACCAGATAAATCTGACCTTCGTGCTCAACATAGATACCATGAGGTGTCCCGCCCAGATTTTCGTTTGAGTTTTCAATAAAAATATTGAGGTCATCCGCAACCGCACCCCTAAAGTCGAGGCCCTTGCTCTCAAGCTCGACTCTCTTTTCGGGCCCTGTCGGCGTCGGGTCACCCGACTCCTTGCGGTGTCCTAGATACCAGGTGCTCCTGCCATGAGGGGCAATAAGCAACTTCATGTCATCACTCTCCCGCTCCTCGGTCATAGACAGATCATTATCAACCAGACGATATCTAAATCCATTAGGACGGCCATCTCGACTCCTGGTAATCACTGTAACAAGCGCCTTAATCCCCTCGCGCTCAGCTAATACCGGCTCATCGGCGCCAACAGTAAATCGATCAACTGCATCAAGGAAGTCAAATAATCCCCTGCCGGCAATCGGCCCCTTGTCCTCAAAATTATATCCGGACAGATCAATTTTCCTTTCGGCCCCTGTCTCATTAATTTCAACATTGACCCGATATAATTGACCGGCGTTGTCTCTGTCCTCTAATGCTTCTGTGATTTTGATCTTAAAGGTCTTGTTCTCGTACTTGTCTCTTTTGCCCCTGAAGCGAATTCTCTCACCACTCTCGTTGGTAGCAGCATTGATAACGAATGTATGGCGCGCACCTTCGTGTTCGACAACAGCAGCCGGATAGCCCCCTAAATCGATAATCATTGCCTCGATCGTGTCCCCGGCGCCAGCCATCTCCCTGGCTACCCTGAGATCCTCCGAGATGCCCGGCTCAATTTCATCGCCTACCTCGACATTTACTCTAAACAATTGTCCGGGATGGTCGCGATCCTCCAGCGCATCCGTTATCCTGATGTTAAAACGTTTGTTTTCAAACTTAGCTCTCTCGCCCTTGACATGGATTCCCTCACCCTTGCTATTGGTGGCGGCGTTGACAATGAAGACGTGTGTCTTGCCGCTGGCCAATCTGAATTCGATCGCCGGCTCACCGGCACTGTCAATTATTTTTGCGTGAATCACCTCGTTAGCAGAGGCTAAGTCCCTGGCGATTCTTAGTTCATCTGAAATAGTCGGTCCGGCCTCAGTTTCGGCCCCGATTTCAACATCAACCCTAAACAGCTTACCTGGCTCCTTGTCGCTTTCAATCGCTTCTAAAATCTTCACTTTGAATGTTTTATTCTCAAACTCATTGCGGCGAGTCTTGAGAGGAATCCCCCTCCCATCTTTGTCTCTGGCACTATTAATGACAAAGACAAAATCTTTGCCATGATGACTAAGTTCAATTGCCGGCTCACCATCACTATCTATTACCTTGGCACCAACAACATCGCCACTCTCCTTGAGCTCTGAGGCAGCATCAAGCCCTGTTGAAAACATTACAAATCTTATGTCAACACCGAGAAGTGTTCCTGGCCTATCGATATTACCCATTGCCCTTGTTATGCGAAAAGGCTTCTTGCCGGGGCTAGACTTATCTTCGTCTAATTCAACATTTTCTCCAGAGGCAAGAACAAGAGCATTAACAGGCAAACGGAATTCGGCGCCATCGTATTCGACCACAAGCACGGCTTTGTGCTTAGATTCAAATACCATCTCAGCCAATATTGTTTTGCCAGCGTCCCTAAGCTGCTGTGCTGCGGCAAGCATCTTCGCATCCGTTTCCGAAACAACTTCGGCTTCTTGGCCCAAATACCAATGGTAGCCAACTAATTCAGAGTGTACAGCACTTCTTCGATTCACTCCTGGTCCCTCAATCGGAGCAAGATCTTCACCCAACCTCTTGATAGCATAAGAAACTTCTTCAAAGGCAATATCGTCATCTTCCTCTGCACTGTAGGCCTTAGTTTTTCGTGTGCTTTCTGATATCAGATCGCCTCTTGAGTTGTGCATAGGAATGAATTCCCACCAACCCTCAGTCAAACGAATGATTATACGTCGCCCCTGCCTCATTTCTCCAAGCGCTTCCTGAAAACGAGGGTCTTTCTTTGACTTTCTGTCAGACTCATCATAAGAAATAGGACTAAATGATCCCATATCTGTGAAGCCCTCTGGGGTCTCAACTTCAATCGCCTTCCCCTTCTTCGTCTCTGTCTTTGGCTCTTCTGGGTGATACTCTGTGATTACGGCTAGCAGTTCATCGCCTCCAATCTCTTGTCCCTCGAGCATCAACTGTTCAATTTTTTCGTTTGACGTCAGATCGTCAGCGCCAACGATTTCCTTCCTTCTACCTTCATTAATATTATCAAGAGACTCGTTAACCAAAACAATCCGTTCATTCTGATTTAGAACCCCAAATGAAGAATTCCAACCTTCCCCTGAATCACTCTTCTCTGCAACCAGAACATCACTTCGATCAGGCAAGTAGAGATAGCTTTTATCATTGTTAAATTTGAAGGCGAAGAATCGTCCGCCATGGAGGGTGATCACCATTGTCCAACTGACAGAGGCATCTAATCCCTCCGGTTTTAGGATGCTATTTTGAAAATCAAAGCAGAGAGATCTCAGTGTCTCCCACATCTTCTTCTCATTGATGGTTGACAAGCTGTCATAGGCACCGGCAAGATCTTGAGCAATCTCCTGCAAACGATCCTGGGTCAAGCCAAGGTGTTCCGCGTGAGAATTAACGGCAATTAATATTTGCTGGTTCCCTCTCACCTGCTCAAACAAGAATGCGGACTGCCCTTCTTTGCCCCGTTCTTGTCGTCTCTCCCCTGTCGTGTCATAGGGATCAATCCTCTCTTCTCGTCTCTCTGACTCGTATTCTGCCGCATCTTCTTTGTCTCCTGCAGCTTCAACTGGAGAGGGTTCGCCCTCTGACTTCGGGGACGGTGTCGGAGCGCCCTCAGGTTCAGGACCTGGTGTCGGCGGTGTAGGTGTTGACTGTCCTTCTAGCGCTGAAGCCTCCTGTGCTTGCGGCGTTCCCTCCACTCTCTCCCCTCTACCTTCTACCCTCCCCCTTCCACCCTCTACTGTTCCAGTTGGCACATTTCCCGAAACACCAAACTCTTTCTTTTTGCCGAAGAAATGGGAGGCACTCTCGCCCAGCAAATAAGCAAAAACTCCGCCAAGTTTTAGTTTCTCGGCAGTGCCAAGCCCAGCCAATAAGGCTTTTGGCATGCGCGCATCCAGGAGGTGACCCGCCTGTCCGTATAGGCTCTTTAAGCTCTCTCCGTCAAGCGTGTTGAATGTGCCACTCTTTCCTATTTCATTGACACGTTTGATTACGCCTTGGAGCCATTTGAGTTCATCCTGACCATTGGGCATCTGGTCGTAAGCAAACTGCCCCTTGTCCTTGAGATTCCAAAAAACTCGATGAGTGTCAGACATCACAGGATTGTTGGGGTCAATTTTGGCAAAGGCCGTGGCTAGATCAGTGTTATTCTGGTCGTAGTTTGAGGGACCAAGCGGTACACCGGCAAATATTCCGGTCGCAAAAGTAAGCACCGAGGTTGCAACGGAGCGAATTTTTTTGAATCTCTCCTCCCCTGTCTTACCATAAACATTTTCCGTAATTTGCTCTACTGCCTGTCTTTCTGCTTGCGAAATTTCTAATTGATAACGAGAAAACTTCTCCTCGGTAAGAGTCCCGTCTAACGCTTCTTGCCTCATGCGAGTAACAACCTCGCCAACAGCTTGCTGCTTCGCGACCTCAGCCGCCGCTCTGTTCTTGCCCCAACCAAAGTGTTCTGCAGCTTGCAATAGACCGTCATAGCCCTCTTTCAGACCAACGCCCCAGACAAGCGGAGTAAACACTCCTACACCGGAAAACACTGCCGTGGCGGCAGCGCCAAATCCGCCAAAAACTTTGGCGCCGATCTTGAGAGCTTTCTTCCAGTCGCCATTCTCGGTATAGATTCCGGCCTTGCGAAGATCGTCATCAATGTTTTCAGAAGGCTCTCTGGAGCTCCATTTGCCGGCCTGGTCGAACCAGGCACGAATCCGGCCATAGCTCTTGGAAATAGAATCGTCCGACTTATCAAGTCTCGCACCAAAACCACCTAGTCCCACCCTTTTGCATACACGAGAAAGCAAAGAGAAGGGCTTGAGTCCCCCGTAGCGCTCGATCGCCCTATCTTGGTCTGTCCGGGCTAGATTGTTGATCCGTTCGAGAACACGAACCTTGATGTCGCTTCGCTCAACATTCTCGGTCTCTCGCTCTGGCTGAGCCGGAGTGCTTGCAACTTCGCTGGCAACATCTTCCCTCGCCATCTCTCCATTTTGTATGCTTGTTAAACTCAACTTGTCCCTCCAAAATAGCTAGTAAGCCCCACCAGGGGGCCCTCTGTGGGGGCGTGTAAGCGCGTAAGCAGTAAGCTTAAAGCATCGAAATATCCTCGAATTGCTTATTAGCCTACTCGCCTACTTGCTTATTAGCTTTGTTTGTACCCCATCACCTCTGCCTTGAGACGCAAGGCCTCATCTGCAGCCAATGCGTCCACCTGAATTTCGTGAGAAACAAGAAATTCGACCACTTCTTCATCGGCAGTGTTGACACCGCCAAGAAGTGATTTAAATTTCTCGAACTCCCCTGTTTCCTCGAGAATGTCAGCAATTCGAAGCATAACCCGACTTCGTAAAGATATAACGAGGTTTTGGATCATCGCCTCCTTCTCCTCTGGTGTCAGTGAGTTTAGCTCAAGATAATCAAAAATATCACTTTCTATCAGCTCTTTGATGCTAAGATCTATCGCGCCTGCTGTCATCATCCCTCCATAATTCTTCGATCTAACCCAATATTCTTTCCACCTCTCGCATCACTCTCTCCGGTTCAATATCTGATGCGCCAACACCTTCGTCCGTATAATAGCTATTCGGAGTGCGCCAAGCCGGATCATAGGTTCCACGGCTTTCCCTATATGCATCGCGAGCCTTCTCGTGCATTACTCGATGAGTGCGTGCGGTCGACCACTGAACAGGGTTACCTAGAATAATCATGATGTTAGGTGTCCCGAATGCACCAGCGAGATGTCCCAAGCCAGTATCTGGTGTTATCGATAGGTCAGCCATCTCCATAATCACTGGCATGTTATTTAGCGGCTCTTTTGCCCTAACAATACGATGACCGCCACTACGTAAACGATCAACCATCTCACCATATCGTTGTGATTTCTGTGGATCTGGATCATCGATGAACAATATCTGCGCATCGGGATATTTGGCCTTTATCTGCTCCAAAACCTCTGCCCATCTTTCCGGTCTATACTCTTTTGGCATAACAGATGATCCCGCCGAGATAACTATAAGTTTCCTAGAGCGCTCAAGCCCATACCGATCACGAATCTCGTCGGCACGGGCATCGAAATCAGCGCCCTTTTCCATGAAATGGTTCTCTGCATTGATATTGTCAACCAGCTTTCGGCCAAGCATAATTTCAAAGTTACGCATAATGCGCGCTGGAATAGGATCATATTTGACCGCTCTTTGCTCGTTCTCTGGTGATTCTTCCATCTGCCATGTGTTCCAATCCACAGACATAACACGAGACAAGTCGTTAGCATCATTACCGGAAAGCCCAAAGACAGAATAATCTTCAAAATTTTTATGAGCATTAATTATAAACCGTTCTTTGTTGTCCCTGAAGGCACTACCGATTTCCTTATAGTCTACTATCTCTACAAGCCCTGGATACTGATCATTGACAGATCGAAACAATCCAGGTTGCGTGGTCACAAGTTTGATAGGTTTGCGATGACCAGTTTGGTCATAATATCGTTTTATAACCTCGAGAATCGGGACTGTCAGAATTGCATCACCCAACGGATAGTCGAAGATGACAACCACTTCATCTGCTCGCTCCAAGCCCTTTATTAGTGGTGAATGCTCATAAAACTCTGGTTCGTACGGGGCATCACCAACGGCCGATTCCTCAAGCAAAATATTTTCCGCTTGATAATATGCACGGTTCATCTCGCGATTGACATACTCATCAATGCCAATATACTTCTCGGTATTGTCGCCAAACCGACGCTTGTTGTGGCGCTCAAGCTCCCGCTTATAATGCTCTTGCCGAACAGGATCAAGCCTGTTAAAATTCTTGAGTTCATTGAGACGAACGCGCAAAAACTCATACTTCGGCGGCAATTTTGCCACCAGCTTCTCTGCTTGATCAGCTGAGTTACGATACCTTGAAATTTCAGTAAAATGCTTCTTGAGACGATCACTGCCATGCTCAGCAGAATAATCTGGAACATGCGGCAAAGGTTCTGGCGACGGTCCGTGTTCAATCGGTTCGAGTGGGGCGCGACCGATAATTGGCGGCATAAATGGAACATCAACCTGTGAATCTGGTGTTGGCAAGCTCCAAATCTTGTTGTGCTCCTGTGTCACAACCGGAACCTTGTCGACAATCGTGCTATTGCCGACTCCCGGACCTTCATATGTTGCCAGGATGCGGAAATTCTCGCAGCCATCTTTACCCTCGCCAAAAGTTTGCGCCGCCTCGCAGAAGCGGAAATTGGGTACCGGATGGCCATCTTGCAGCATCATCTTGCCGCTGGCGTCAAATTTAAACAGAACCTTTATCAGAGGATTGTCTTTATCAATAATCGCATTGCCGCGACCGTCTACCGGTACATCATAACAAAACTTCTGGGTCTCCCTCGACATTGAGAAAAGCATCTTCATGCGATTACCAGATATCAAGCGCTGAGCGTTAGTCGAGAGACTGTCATGATAAGATCCACGTGGAGTCATATGAGAAACATTGAACACGACATTGCCCTTAGGATCAACGCCATTGCTTCCGCCCCACCACAGCTTAAGTTCATTTTTGTCATAAAGCCCCGGGGTGTTGTTGTCGTACCACAAGCGGCGATGAATACGATCAAAATATTGCTTGTATTTATCTAATATCTCGCCGGCGCCAACCTTTCTGGTCCTGTCAACCATGGTGGTGATGGGGGTTTTCCGCTCTTCGACATAGACTCCGCTATCTTTGAGTATTCCTCTCGCTTGCGATGTCAGGTCGCCATTCGCATCAAAAGTTAGGCCTTTTACTGCCGGGACTGGCTCACCATCCTCAATCTTGACGATGTCATATGTGCCATCAGGGTTCTTGGCGCTAAAATCAAAACCCTTGGGCAAAGTGTGCTTGTGGCCGAGGAGGTTGACTATTGTCTTTTCATCGCCGGGTGCGGCCTGCGCCTCCTTGCCTATTGCCAGCCAACGATTAAGCTGCTGCAACAGTGTGTGCTTTGGCTGCTCGCCAAAGGGTACATTGTCCTTGCGGCCAACCCAAGATTCGACTCCTCCCTGAAGTTTGTCATCGAAGAAAGCCCTGACCTCCTGTGCCACCATGCCAACCCCGACACCAATTGCCAGACCTTTGATGCCGGCCTTCCAGGCCCGGGCACGTTTGAACTTCCGAAATTCTTCATTTTTCTGACGGGTGCCGTCAACCATTTGCTCCATTTGGGTCTCTCGAAGCGAGCCAAAGAAATCATCGAAGCTGCGGTTATCGGGAATCATTCCTGCCTGCTCCGCGGCGCTGCGCAGAGCGCTCTTGGCTTGGTAACGAATCTTGGCAAGCTCGCAACGCTCTCGCTCAACCTTCCTCACATCGGAGTATGTCAGCAAGTCAATTTTGTCTCTATCAGATATAGTAACACGCGCCTCAATCTCAGCCAGTTGTGCCATCGCCGACTGGAACTGCTCCGGCGTCAGCTCGCGGGGTTCGCCGACTCTGCCTCCTTCGTAGACTGCATCACGGATTCCACTCATCAGCTCTTGAGTGCTCTTGGTTTCGTATCTATATCCCTCCATCTCGACGCGGCGTGGCGAACGATCGGGATCCCATTTTTTGTTCTTAGCCATATCGCGAAAGTGTTTCTTGCGCTCTTCCTCCGTCCGCTTGGCCTCGGCCATCGCGCCAAAGGCAGCCCCGGCGATAGCGCCACCAACGAAGGCACCTGTAGCATAGGCGGCCTTCCTGGCAACTGACTGAGAGAGCTTGGTGCCAACACAATAAGCGAGCGCAACAGCAGAAGCAAGCGTAGTCTCATTAACCCATTTGCCAACAGGATTGCGATGGATTCGCTCGACGACGCGGTCGACGGCATTGAATTGTGCTTCGGTGCGCACACCTTCTTTGGCCTTACCAACATAGACATCAAATTGCAAGTTAAGCCGCTCAAAGGCAGAATCCTTGTTCTCTTCGCGCTCGATCTTAGTCCTGATCTTATTTGCGACCAACCAAAGATTGTCGGCGTACATATCACCGCGCTCGATCACGCCCGGCCTGGCACCCTTGAGAGTTGTGAATAACCTGGCCTTTTCTTGGTCGAAGGTTTCCTTGTCTGGTAATTCTCCGGTGGCATAATCCTTGATCAACTGGCGTATCTGGTCCTTGATACCGCCGACTTGTTCTCTTTCTTCCGGGTTCTGCTCCTGCGTCTCGTCCAAAAGCTCGCGCACCTCGCCTGCTTCACGATGTATTGCTTCATCAAATTCTTGTGTAAAACGATCAGCCACCGCTTCCATAGCCTGATCATGGGCTGTCTTGTCGCCAGACTCATTGGCATATAGATTGCCCGACTCCATAATGTTCTGTCGAGCCTTTCGCACCTCTTTGTCTCGGTAGTATTCTCGAAGCCAATTGTGCTTCCAGACCGCACGCAGCTTGCCTCTAAACCCCCGGGTATCCTCCGGCTTCGCTGTTAGTTTCTCCTCGCCAGTATCAACGGCATGACTTTCGATAGAATCAGAGACATCAACGATTGAGATCTTCTCGACTTGGCGACCATTCTCGGCGGCATCAATTTGATCGGGAGTTGGTTGGTTTCCGCTTTCTGGCATATTACCCCCTTAATAACCTAAGTAGCTCATTCTGAAGTTGATCAAGGCCTGTGCCGTCACCTCGGTAATGTCGGGAATGGCGCGCTGAAGAAACTGTTGAACGTTATTACCATCACCCTCACTCAACAGAGTACTAAGCTCTTCGATTTTTTCCGGTGGTGTCGCCGCCAAAAGAGCAGCATGAATATGCTCCTCTACCTTCTCCCGCAAATCTTTTCTGGCCTCGAATTTGGAGTCCTCATCGAGGTCGCTTAGCGGGCTTTCTTCTATGAGTCTGTCAACAAATATCTCGAGTTCGTCTTTGTTTTCTTCCCCTGCCATAGCCATTCCTTTCGTAAATAGATATTTACTCAAAAAATCAGTCTGCTGCGAGATCTTTTTATCATTATACTGATGAATCAGTTATCGTAATAGTAGCTGTCTATCCGCCATGACCATAACTATCGATTTATTTGTCTAGAACATTATTTATTGGTACTTTTGCATCCGATGTTTTTGAATAAAAAAGAGGCCCGGTGCGACTCGCTCTACCATGGGGTAGAATGAGTCATTGCACCGGGCCGTGTCATAGGCACAGAACCTTTCTTGGGACCAGCGGGCCCCTAGCCGAAGAAGAAGAATCTGGCGTCCGGCCACCACAGCACGTTCAGCACCGCGAGGGCGAAGATGACGACACCGACGACGATGAGGATCCGAACCCACCTCGGGATACGTCCGATCCCCATGACCCATTCACTGATGCCGTAGGCGATGCTGGCTGCGAGGAGAAATCCCAGCCCCAGCTTGAAGATGCCCCAGAGCCACTCCCAGATGGTTCGGCCAGAGCCGGAATCCGGACTAGCCGGTGGGGCTCCTGCCCCGGGCGCGGGTGCGCCGGGCGCCGGTGCTGCTCCGGGTGTTCCGGGCGTGGGCGTACCAGGTGCCGGGACCACCACGGCAGGCAAATCATACCGCCCAGCGGGCGGAGACGGCCGACCGGTCTCAGCTTCGAGCAACCGCACCCGATCATCGAGCGCCTTGTCGTTGAACTGCAACCTCCCTATCTCCCTCTTCCGGTTGCGGTTTGCCTGTTCCAGGCTCGCTACTCTGTCTTTGAGCCGAGAGACAGACTGCGACAGCGCATTGAGCCGAAGCTCGAACTTGGCTGCCCAGCGTGCCACCTCGACCCTGACCATCTGCCGGATACTGGCGATCGAAGCGCCGAAGCGCTGGCCGGCCGACTGGTGTCGGCTGCTGCCGCGCCAGGCATGGCGGCGGCGCTCGGCGTAACGGCGCTTGTCGTAGCGCTTGCCGCCGGCGGTGACGCCGGTATTGCCACTAGACGGGGCCAGGGCGGCCGAAGGCCGCTTGGCGGGCGAGGTGGTCGTGACCGGCGGTGTACCGGAGCCCGGCCAATCCGGATCGGGTGCCGTGACCTCCGTGCCCGGGGCAGGTGCCGGCGACGTTGCCGTCGCAGGCGTAGCCTCTGCCGGAGCCGAAGCCTCGGCAGGCGCCTGCGGCGCGGCTGGCTTCTCGGGCTCGGTCGGCGCCTGGGGCGCGGATCCACCGTCCTCGGTGTAGACCTCGACGGCGCCCGGCGCCGCCATGGCGCCAATGTTGATCGAAGCGAACACGAGTGCGGCCACGAGGGCCGCCGCGAACAATACCTTCACGGTCGTACTCCCCTCTTCTGCCGCCCTTACGGGACGGCGCTTTCGCCGGCCCTGATGGGCGGCTCGAAGGACCATTTGAATCTGGCCTTCTGGCAATTGAATCCGGCTTTGGCGTTACTTCGCCAGCGCAGATACAATGTGTCAAAAGACAACCTTACCCCTTAAAAAAATGCGACAATGTGTTGCACGGCTACGTACAGGCGGAGGGGGAACCTGTATTCCATCCCGACAAGTCGGGGGAGGAAGAGCCGTGCAACACGCTGTCGCACATACACATAATCGACTAACCTTGAAAGTGCCTGCTCCAATTCACCTTCAAGGAGAATAGCATCAGTCCAAAGAAAAAGGGCAACACTGCGCTGTATAACCCACCATAGGCGGAGGGGGAACCTACGTCCCTACCCCGATAAATCGGGAAGGGAAGAGATTATACAGCGCGCTGCTGCCCTAAATTGTCAAATGCTTTCTGGCGGCATGTGGTATCTCACCGTCAGAACATAGCATTGTATCATATTTTAAAGAGCTTGTCAATAGCTAACGCATTCTTGGCTTTTGTTTTCGATCTACCCATAGAATAACACATTTTCGGCAAAAACTAAAGACCCCTCGATCGAGAAAATCAGTATTTTATTGTTTACCAGACTAGATAACAAGCAAATGAATAGTTAACGGTGCTAGGTTTGCCGCAACTCTTTCACTAGGGAGAGGTAGACATAAAGGTTATGTATGGTGGTGAGCCTAATGCCTGAGATTTCATTTGACCGCAAAAGATGGGCAATGTACGCCCGCGAAAAACCACCATTGTCAGCCTCCGCTCGATCTGAGCTGCGGCCGATCTCGCCTCGACTATTGGACTCCATCGGTGCTCGACAGACAGGACAACTACAATCTGAATCAATCACATCAGGATCTTCGCGAAACCCAGAGTTCAGCAAATTGACCAATGCATACCGTTCTTCATCCTTTGTCCAGTTGTTTTTCGTTCTTTTCTGGACGTAAACACTGCCATGTCGCGCCAATCGAGTTGGCAGAACGCAATCGAACATATCCATGCCAAGTCTGGCCGCTTGGATAATATCATCCGGGGTGCCAACTCCCATGAGATAGCGCTGCTTGTTCTCGGGCAAAATTTCCCCCATCAGCTTAACCGTCTGCCACATATTGCGGGTTTCGAGGTCAACAGCCAAGCCACCGACTGAATAGCCATCAAAATCCATCTCGATTAATTTTTTGGCACAATCCCGTCTTAGTCCCTCATCCATTCCGCCCTGAACAATACCATGCAGCATGGGACGAATTGTGAATTTTGAATCATTAATCATGGGCTTGCCATTCTGCGACTCATGCATAATTCTTGATTCTTGATTCTTGATTCTTGATTCAAAATAGCGTTTTGCCCGTTCGGCCCATCTGATGGTTAATTCTGTTGCATGCTTAATTTCGTTGTAAGATGCTTTCCCGCTTGGGCAAACATCAAGCGGCATAAGAATATCTACGCCCAAATCAAGCTGGATCTGTATCACCTTCTCCGGAGTGAAAAAATGCTTGGACCCATCAAGATGAGACTTGAACTCAACACCATCCTCAGTAATCTTTACTAGCGACTTGTCGCCATTGATTTTGTTCTTGCCCCGAGAATTGTGTCCCGAACCGAGACTGAAGACCTGGTATCCGCCAGAATCAGTCAAAATCGGCCCGTTCCAGCGCATGAAATCATGCAGGCCACCCAAACTCTTGATCATCTGCTCGCCAGGACGAAGGTAGAGATGGTAAGTGTTGGACAAAATAATGTTTGCGCCAACGCTTTTTAATTCGTTTGGCAACATCCCTTTGACACTACCGACCGTTCCCACAGGCATAAAAAACGGCGTTGGGATAATACCGTGAGGTGTCTCGAGCTCGCCCACCCGAACGCCGCTCTCTAATTTTTTGATGAGTCTAAATTGAGTCATATGAGTATTTGTCACTAAGGAGATCGTTATTGCCCACTTGTTATCATCCCGAGTAATGCATATCGAAATCAAGGAATCCCTCCACTCTCGCAATCACACAGGTCGGGATGACAGGCAAAGGGTTTATACAGCGCATTATATCAAAAAAGCCCGGTTTAGGCTTTTTTGACCCCCTTCTACTTTCTACTATCCACCATCTACTACTTGAGCTCAACAGTAGCACCAGCAGCTTCAAGCTTGGCTTTAGCAGCCTCAGCTTCTTCTTTCTTGACACCCTTCAAAAGTTCCTTTGGTGCACCTTCAACCAAGTCCTTGGCTTCTTTGAGTCCAAGGTCTGGCTTGATTTCACGAACGGCCTTGATTGCATTGATCTTCTGAGCACCGCCGTTGGCGAGAATTACATCAAAGATGGTTTTCTCTTCAACGGGAGCGGCAGCACCAGCTGTAGCGGCACCAACCATAGCGACAGGGGCAGCAGCTGAAACGCCAAAGCGATCTTCAAGAGCCTTAACAAGCTCGGAAAGCTCGAGTACTGACAAAGTTTCGATCTGCTTGATAAGATCAGCAAACTTGCCGGATACTTCTGCCCTAGCTTCCTCTTTTGTTTCCTCTGCTAGTTTGTCTGCCACAACCTCGGTTGAGGTGGGATCTTCTGCAACAGCAGCGGTTTCTTCAGTTTTTTCTTCTTCGGCCATATTTTCCTTTCTTTTGCATTGCGACACAGATGGCGCAAATTCATACGAATTATGCGAACATCCGCATCGCTCTACTGATAATTAACTAATTGATTCTTTTCTCGCATTAATAACGTTGACCAGTCCGCGAATGTTTGCGGCCAAAACGTTAACCATACCTGAAAGAGGTGCAGCAACTGTACCAACAAACCTGGCATAAAGCTCTTCCTTGGAAGGCAGGCTTGCCAGTTGCGTCACTGAAGCTTTGTCAATGTAGTGATTCTCAAGAACGCCACCCAAGATCTCAAGAGCTTCGTGCTCTTTGGCAAAGTTGTAAAGCTCTTTAGCTGCAGCAACTTCATCGTTGCGGGAAAAAGCAATAGCAATCGGTTTCTTGAAAACTTCCTCATTGAGAGTAATACCTTGATTCTCTAGGGCCCGACGCAACAACGAAATCTTGGCAACCCTAAAATCAACATTCTGGGAACGGAGGATCTTTCTCAATTTTTCCGTTTCGGAAACCTTAAGCCCCTTATAATCAACAACCACAGCGGCTTTCATGGATGATAGCTCATCATTAAACTCTTGTAGCTGGACTTCCTTCTGCTCTCTTGTTTTGGCCATCCGACTCCTTTCAGTCGTCACTCCTACAAAATTACAAATAAATCGAAATTACGAAATTACAAATAAATTCATTAAACATTCGTAATTTTGTATTTTCGTGAAGATTCGTACTTTCGCAGGTGATTCGGTTATTTAAAAAATGCGGGCAAACCCGCAGACTTCCGTATTTAGCAAATCGTATTGCGTATTTCGAAAAACGAGATACGAACTGCGAATCACCATCTACGAACACATCCTCGGCAGGTAATTAAGCCGGATCCGTATTTCGTGGACCGTATTGCGTATTTCGAAAAACGAGATACGAACTACGAGTCACTATTTACGAACCAGCGCCTGCTGTCTGCGGATAAGACAAACAAATATTATCAAATTATGTTCTAAACGTCAATAGGGCTGGTAAGGCAGTGGGGCCAGTCAAGCGGTTAAGCTCATAAAGTCATAAGGCCGTAAGGAGAAAAAGACTATTATTACTCTACTGTTCTACTAGCTTTACTGCCTTACTGGCCTTACTGCTCTATTGCCTTACCGTCCTACTTGCCCTTAACCTTAATGCTTGGCCCCATCGTGGTTGAGACATAAATAGACTCGAGGCGCTTTGGCAGATGACTCATGAGGGCATCATAGTTCTCCCTGATCCGATCGATACCAAACGAAATCTTGCCAATGGGCATGTGAACAATATTGAATTTATCAGCACGAAACTCAACTCGGCCACGCTTCAACTCTTCGATCGCCTCTTCAACATTTTCTACGGCTGTCCCAGCCTTAGGTGATGGCATCAAGCCCTTGGGACCAAGGGTCTTTGCTAGTTGGGCCAACTTTGGCATCACTTTGAGGTCTGCGATCATGACATCAAAGTCAATGTCACCCTTTTTCACCTTAGCGATAATCTCTTCAACATTCTTGTCATTTGCGGCCAAGATACGCTTCTCCTTGACAACGCCACCGGTAAGGATGAGCGTGCCACGGATATTCTTCTCCTTGGAGTTGATTTTGACGTGAGCCTCAACAGTCGCATCAAACTTTGTCGGCGAGGTCTTGGTTGCCAATTCAAGCGCTTCTGAAATTGGATACTCTTTCCCCTTCTCAACCTGCTCAGCCAAGCTTCTGTACTTCTTGCCATGACGAGGCTTCTTTCGAACTTGAACGACTTTCTCCTCTTTGGATTTTCGCTCTTCTTTTTCTGCCTCTTTCTCAGCGGCTTTGCGTTCTTCCTTCTCAATCTCCTCTTGAGCCTTGCGCTCCTTCTCGCGCTCCTCAGCAGCCTTTAGGTCCTCTTTTTCGTCAGCAATCTCTTCGCCGACATCCTTAACGTTTCTCTGTGCCATTTTTCTCCTATGTGGTACGAGCGCCCCGATACATCAGGGCTCCCACAAATTAATAATACCCGGCCAGTATAACACATTTACGATCGGATTTCAACGTAGGTGCCTGGACAAAATACTGATTCTGGTGTATGGTAATCAAGGGTCAGTAAAAGACCGGAAGGGGGATTTGTGCCTAACTACAGACACCACATCCGCGTACTAGATGACATATTCCGCGAACAATTCCGACCGCTCCCAATAGATTGGAACATGGGATTGAGATCAGAATACTTTGCCAGGCCAGGAAAAGCGCTTCGGCCAGCATTTTTCTACGCTTCATACTTGACATTTAGTGACCCGGACCGAAGATGGCTCGGATACAGCCAGCAAGCACTTTCGCCCTTACAGGACACGGATATCAGGAGAGAGCTTAAATTCCCGCTACTTTGGGAAATTGCCAATGCGCTCGAATGGCTCCATCTGGGGATCATGGCGGTAGACGATGCGATCGATCACGGTGAGCACCGCAGGGGTGGTACGTCTCTGTATCGGTTATTTGAAGAACATTTCCGGGAAAGGATCTACCACTTACCAAAGGAACGCGGCGAGTACACCATATCACCGGTGGCTGCCGTAGTTAATACGTTGACCTGGAACATGGTTGATCTGTGGGAGAGAGTTGTTTGGGTCAATGGTCAACCACTTGAGAGCTTCAATATCGCTGGTCAAGCGCTTCTGATGCCTAACGGCCGAGAGGGCCACTATGATTTTGACCACCAGCCAGCAACACACGACATTTTCGGCCATCTCCAGAGAGTGATCAGTTCGGTTGCAGGCTGGAAAACGCACGAAAAGTCGACCCTGCAGTTGATGCAGGAGATTTACTTAACTGCCCTGCAAGAAACGCTCGATGGTGAGAAAAAGGATATTGAGTGGTCTAGTCGACCTGATTTTCCAACCATCGACGAATTGTTCCAAATCCAAGACGGCAAAACCTCCTGGTATTCGGTTATTCTGCCACTCTCACTTGGAGCAATACTAGGGCAAGGTGAGAACAAGGCAGAAATACTGAGAGCGTTGTATGATCTGGGGATCTGGTTTGGGAGAGCATTTCAGATTATTGACGACATGCTCATTATTGAAGCCCCAGACAAAGCCGGCAAGGATACCCGGTCCGACTTGGCTAATGGCTCAAAAACAACCGTCATCATCCTCCAGGGAGAGATGATGGCAGAGCCAGAGCGCCAAGAGTGGGCAGATCTGTTGGATTTGTGCAAGACCTCTGCGGAGGCCCAAGGCAAGGCCATCCGGATCATAGAGAACAGTGGCGTAATTAACCGCTGCCAACAAGTTGCTGCCGAGTGTGTAGCACATTGTGACTCTGCGCTAGCAACTATCGAGAGCCTTGGCTATGACTCCAACCTTCTGAGACAATTAGTCAGAGATGGGCTTCATTGGATGGATGATGCAAAGATTGACACGATTGACAAACCAAAACCGGGCTAGCGCCCGGCCTTTTTTTGTGTGAAAAACAATAGGCAATTCAAACCACGTGTAACGTATGATCTGGCAACTGCTCTTCTCGACCCAGGATGAAAGGCAGGGCATAAGTGACTGTTTCTGCAATTATCTTTTGAATGATTGGCTCTTCACGGTCTGAAAAATTTGATAAAACAAGCTCCTTGGTCTCGAGTGGACGCTCGGGGGGATCAGATTCCGTCGGATCGCCGCTGAATTCGGAGATACCGATGCGGATTCGCACGAACTTATCCGTACCCAGAATGTCAATAATATTTTGCAAGCCCTTTTGCCCCGCGCTACTTCCCTCCCGCCTGATTCTGGCCTGTCCAACAGGCAAATCCTTGTCATCCAGCACAACAACCAGATCATCGATGTCAACCTTGTAATATGACAAAATCGCGGCAACTGCTTTGCCCGACAGATTCATGAATGTTTGCGGCTTAGCAATAATGACTTTATCTCCAGCAACAGTCGTTTCAGCTATCTCTGATTCGAATTTGTTGTTAAGGGAAAAGGAAAGTCCGCCGCCAACCGGAGATAGTTCTGGTCGAATGATTAGCTCATCAACAAAACGGAAGCCGCAGTTGTGGCGCGTCTTTGTATACTCTTTGCCCGGATTACCTAAACCAACAATTATTTTCATCTCGCTCCTATAAAACTACTCCCTCACCGAAACCCTACCAAATTACGAATCGCACGAAAATACGAAAGTACGAATAATCATCTAATATTTAGTACCCGCTTGGATTCAACACCAGAGGAAGTTACATTGATAAGTATTCCAAGAGAAATATTTGTTGATTTAAGATATGAAAGCAATTGTGCGATATCACGTTTATGAAAATGATTACCAACCTTGAGCTCAAGAGCGATCCTGTCTTCAACTAGAAAGTCAAGGTAGTACCTGCCGATAACAGTATCTCCAACCATGATTGGCACGTGCAACTGGCACTTAAAGTTAATTTTGTTTTTAGAAAATACTTCTTCGAGAGCTTTCTGGTACGCCTTTTCTCTCAAACCATATCCCAACACGTTAAAAACCTCGAAGCAACAACCCATGATTCTGTAGCTCTCATCTTTGTAAACTATATCCGTCATCGAATTCGTACTTTCGTATTTTCGCTAAATTCGTACTTTCGTCGGGGGCAAGTCAAAGTCCCGGTATATTGAGATTCCCTGCGATGTCCTTCATCTTCTCAGCAGCATGAGCTTGCGCCCTAGCAATCGCCTGAGAAACCGTGTTTTTGATGTCTTTCTCGAGCTCGTGTTTGTTCGATGGATCAAGCGCCTCGTCGGCAATCTCGATATCGATCATGTGCTGTTCACCATTAAACACTACCGTCACCCACTCATCACTGCTCTTGGCCTCGATCTCTGTTTCTTTCAGCTCTTTTTGAATTTGCCGAGCTTTCTTCTGAAGATCGTAAAGATCCTTCATTTTGCCAAAATCTACCATAAATCTCCTAACCCCCTACTAAATTACGAATTAATCGAAACTACGAAATTACAAACATATTCTTCATTTAATATTCGTAATTTTGTATTTTCGCTAGATTTGTACTTTTGTAGGGGCTACACTGGTTTGATCATCCTGCTAAGCGCAAACACAAACACACTCAATATTAAGCTCAAAACAAGCAAAACGTCAACAGTGGACACAACTACAATCAATTTATCCGGGATGAACACAGCAAGATCCGGTCTAAAATCAGTGTACCTGAATAACGCGAAAACGGCTGCAGCGGATAAAACAAAAGTTCCCGCAACGTTTTTTAGATCTTGAAGGCTAGGATTCATCGTTACGGCCACAGAGAGAGCGGCATACATCAACAACCAATCCAAGCGGCTCGAGAAGCTGACTCCCTGCAGTAGGCTAAGCGCGATCTCTCGAATTGATGGGTATGAAAAAGTAACACCGGTCAGGTTCACGCTACTGACGCCGACATTTGTTGAGATAAGGTAAATCGCAACAACGCCGCCAACCAAAGGTGCCAAAGAAATGACTACCTGACCAATCAGCGGCAAAAATGGCCGTTGATGCTCTACACTGCCTCCGGTTTTATCGAAAAAGGATATGTGTGTAATCTTGGCGCCTGTCGCCACGCACCCGATAGCATGAGACAATTCATGCAAGATTACGCCGGGAGCAACAAAAAACCTGTATCTCTTGCCCAAGAGTGAGTGAGAGAGGAAAAAATCTATCAGTACTGCCAAAACCGGAATAGCAGCAACAAGTATCAATATTTCGCGCATACACCTCCTCCAAGGGCAATAAGGCCGTAGGGCCGTAGGGCCGTAGGGCCGTAGGGCCATAATGCGATAATGCTGTAAGACTGTAGTGCCAATAGCTTTGCTGCTTTGCCAGCCCTACTGTTCTGTTGCCTTACTTGCCAGGTTTATTTATTGCCAACCACTTAATATCGGCCTCGATAAAATCGTTGATATTGCCTGAGAGAACCTCGTCAGGATTACTTGATTCATGGCCAGTTCGATGGTCCTTGACTAGTTTGTATGGATGCAGGACATACGACCTGATCTGATTTCCCCACTCCGGCGAAGATGACTCCCCCTTAAGTTCCTCGACTCTCTCTTTGTGCTGATCAAGCATCAATTTAGCAATACGGGAACGGACAATCTTCAGCGCAGTCTCCTTGTTCTGAAGCTGGCTTCTCTCGTTCTGGCAAGTTGCGACAATACCAGTCGGCAGGTGTGTAATGCGAACAGCGGAATCTGTGGTGTTGACTGATTGTCCACCGTGACCACTCGCGCGGTAAGTGTCAACTTTAAGATCTTTGGGATCAATTTCGATTTCGGCACTCGCCTCGATCTCCGGCATTACCTCTACTAGAGCGAATGAGGTTTGGCGCAAGGACTTGGCGTTGAATGGAGATTGCCGGACCAGACGATGAACACCGGACTCTCCCTTGAGTTTGCCGTAAACATGGGCGCCTCTAATCTCAATGGTAGCATTCTTCACACCTGCTTCTGCTCCCTTGGTCTCGGACAAGATAACGGCACCGTCCGAATTATTCTCAGCCCAACGCAAATACATTGCAAGCAACATCCCTGTCCAATCCTGAGCATCGTCACCACCAGCGCCTGCATAAAAGTTAATAATCGCATCCTTGCCATCATGCGGTTCGTCAAAATAAGCGAGAAGTTCTAGCTCGGCTATCTGATCACTCAGGACTTCAATTTCGTCATCAGAAGCAATCCCAGCAATATCATTGAGATCATCAAACTTTTTGATCTCGTCATTGAGATTCTTCAGCTCTCGAGATCTTGCCTGAGCCAAACTCTCATTTGACCAAAAAGATGGCGTTGCCATCTCCCCCTCCACCTCGGCAGCCCGTTGTCGCTTTTCTTCAATTTTCAGAATTGATCTGAGTTCCTCAATCCTCTGTTTTGCATCCATAACAACCACCAAAATTACTCTTTAATTCTAGCAAGAATTGTACTCGATTAACAGTAAAAGCCGCCCCTGTGAATGGGACGGCTTTTACTTTTTTGAAATTGACTAGACTCGGAAGATGTCGCTCGCAATCTCAGCAACTTCTAACTGATCGAGAATAACTTTTCTATATCGCACATATGTTATTGCAACTCCTGCAACAAGTGTGAGCATGAAGCTCGCAGATGCGGCAGCACCACTCTTTGGTAAGTTTGGAATGATCGGCGTCTCTGTTTCCGTGACCGTTGTCGTGACACTCGATGCTGTGACAATGGTCGTTTTAATCTTTGTCTTGGCAGTATCGGTCAAGATGGTATCGTCGTCTTTAAGTGATGCAGTATTGGTTAGAGTCTCTCCGGCAGCAATATTCCCAGACAAAACAACTCTAATCTTAATATAGCCGCTATCCCCTGGCGCAATGGTATCAAGAACAATACCGGTGTTAATCAAGCCCTCAGGCAATGTTTTTTCCATACTACCGTTGAGTGATATGATCGTGGTGCCAGGAACATACTGGGTATTGGCTGGCAGGGTATCAAGGAAGCGTACCACATCTGCTGGCGCATTGCCCTTGTTAGAAAACTCAATCTTGTATTCTAGGGTATCGGTTGAAAAAGCTTCATTATTATCAACAAAGTTTGACTCGTTGGCAGTGAAGTTTCTAACTAATTTTTCAATCTTAAGATCGGCTTTCTTCACCTCAACTGCCGGCCTTGGCAAGCGGACCATAACTTCGTCTCCGTATTTGTTATACATAACGAAGTCAAAGCTGGTGCCGTTCTGAGGCTGATTTGGAATTGGGTTTTTGACCCGAACCGTAAAGGTAAAATTGAGCGGCTGGTTTTCTGTCAAATCTACTGCCGGCCAACGGATCAATTTGGCATCATTGCCTGTTGTTCCATCAGTGATCACACCGCTGTCTGAAATATTAGTCACTTCGGCATACTCAAGTATGTCTGCAATACCGTCCTCGACTACGAAGCCTGGCTTTCGTCCGCCCTCGCTCGTAGCAGTAAGACTGTAAACAATTATGTCTCCTGGATTAGCGTCTAACTCCAGAGCACTACCGCTGCGTTTCGCTGCCTGTTTGCCGGAAGTCGTATTGGTAGCACCTTTGCGCTTCACAACGTTGCCTTCATCTGGTCTGAGAGTAATCGAAACCTCATCTTCTTTTGAGATGCTCCCGGCAGTGGCGATAGCTTTATTCTTAACAATGGATTGTGCTGTAATTACGCTTGGAGATTTGACCTTAAACCTGAAGGCGTGTGTCTCGTCTTGTCCGACTGGATGAGACATAGGCAGTCCATCTCCTACCAACTTATCAAAGTCAGAGTCAGGCAAAGACATAGACGCTCCGCTCACGACATGCTCAAGCGTGCCGGGAACAAATGTAAGCTCAGATGGCTTAATATCTTTGACTATCAGATTATCAATGCTAGCTGTGCCAGTATTGGTTACATCAATGTTAAAGGCAAGCTCCTGGTTTGATGTAGCGCTTGTTTGATCAAGAAAATCATTCTCGCCACGGCTAATGTTTCTTACTTTTTTATCAACGCTGAAATTAACAGCATTGGTTATTGCAGTTGTTCTAACCCTGAAGGTGATAAATCCAGCAAAAGGCCAACATGCATTCACGGTCCCAATGTTTGCACCATTGGCCGAAAAAAGATCGTCATTGAGCGTTACTGGAACCAAACCGCTTCCAGGCAAGATGTCGTCACGCCTCTGCACCTCTTTGTACCACTTAACAGAGCCTGCAACAGGCTCGACTTGAGCATTCTTGTCTAGCTGTATTGTAAGACCAGGGGTACCGATAACTCTTCCGTCGACACTTGTTTCAGTGGCCACTGTCGAGGCATTGCTCGCCGCAATACTTGCCGTGAGATTGGCGACAAGATTATCGGTTCTATCAGGAATATTTAGTTTAATTACAACATTCTCAGCGGGAGCACTAGCATCCTCAGTTGCAGAACCGTTGTGATAGTAAATCACTCCCTCAAATTCGTCTCCTGCGCTTCCAGATATAGGATCATCCCACGTCCTCTGGTTTTGCGTTGCGTTTCGTCCAAATAGCAACTCATAGTCGCCATCAAGAAAATTAAATCTTGGCTCGAGCGCTTGAGCAGAAACTGCAGGGAAAACGATAAAAGAGAGCAAAGAAACGAGCAATGAAAGCCCGGTGATGGACTTGATCTTTGTTTTCAAGTATTCATTAAATCTCATTTTCCTTCTCCGTGAAACACACAGGGAGCACTTTGACGTGCTCCCGCATGCTATTAATTACTAATTCGTTGGTGGAAGATTTGGAGCGGCAGCAACTACTACTGCGTTTGCCGTTGCAGTCTTCTCGGCAATACCGTCAGCCTTGGCGTAAGCGGTGTTCACCAATGGGTACGTACCCGCTGGCGGACAACCATAAACGTTACCTTTGAGAATAATCGTTTTGGTTGCACCTGGTGCAATTGTGCCGATGTTTATGCCACCAGTTGTAATAATCTGATCGTTGACAGTGTTCCCGTCAACCCTGGTTGATCCGGAAACATAGTTAACAAACTGAGGCAGAGCGTCACGAACAATGACGTTGGTCATGTTCACGCCACCGCTGTTTGTGACCTTGATACGATATGTAATATCCTCAAGAAACTTAACGGTTGGGTTCACGACTGGATTACCATTGACGAGAACTTCTTTGGTAAGAGTCAACCCTGCCGGTGCGAGAGAGACAACAAAGACAGTTGCCTGATCCCGGTCCTGCTCAACATTGTTCATGAAGACCTTGGCCAGGTTGTTGAGTGTCCACTCTCCGACCGGCAAGTTGCCGATCCTGGTTCGGTAAGTTATATATCTTATTCCCCCAGTGCCAGGAGCAATGTCAGGCATCGATATGCCGGTAGTGGCGATAGTATCAGGAAGTGTCGTAAATGCAGTCGGACTTGTCCATAATCTGGTCGAGCCGGCAACCAGCGACAATGCTGGTGGAAGAGTGTCCTTGATTGTAACTTGAGTAGCTGCAGCGGTGCCCAGATTGTTTACTGTCAGGCGGAACGCAACTTCATCGCCAGGATGCACATTACCGGTTGCACCAACTGACTTCTGCCAATCATCGCTACCGGCCAGCGAAACATGTTTGTCAATACCGATATTTGGTCTGCCCTTAATGTCAGCCAAGAAGGTAACATAGCCCGAATATGGCCAGCACCCCTGAATATCACCGATATTTACGCCAGTGTTGGCGATACCATCAGGCAGATTGGCAATCACTGGAGCTGTGTCAGGCCCATTTGGAAACGTAAATTTCTTAGTTGAACCGTTAACGTATTCGATACGACCAGCTACCGGCAGATTGAGGGTAACACCACTATTGCCTTTGACTTGTCCATTGATGACTGTGTCTCTAATTGGATCTGTCTCGTCGGACCAGAGCCAACTTGTACCAACCAGCTGCGTGTGTTCGCCGGCCGGGAAATCAACACGGATGGTTGTTCGATGTGCAACTGTATCGGGTACACCATTATGGAAATAAACCATGAAGGCAATCCGATCTCCGATATTAACATTGTTGAGCGGATCACTCCACGTGTTAGAGGTCGTCTTACCCGCCATGAACATCTCAATATCACCCTCATTTGAACCATCTTCTGCCGGGCCCAAGAAGTTGAAGCGCGGCGTTCTGGCTTGCTGCGCCTCTGCATTCTTTACATCAGTACCAGGCAGTGCGACAGCCGACACGATTGATGCCAAAGCCACGACTCCGATCAAGAGTTTTTTTGTTTTTGTCCAGAAACCCCCCTTTGAGCTTGAGGTAACATTCTGAATGCTCTTCATGGGCATCCTTTCTTTCTATTTCTTAACTTTAATTTAATTAGTCTTATTCTATCTTTTCGTCTATCAACAAGCGCTTAAACATAACACGGCCAATACCTGTTGTCAATAGGCCACATCTCATCCGTGCGTTTCATAATATTTATGATGTCTAGAAAACAATTTTTCCCACCACTGCTTGTCGCTACTTCAAAGCAACAATCGTTCTTCTGATGGTTGCTTTGGGTAACGGGCGACTCAAAGAGTCGCCCTGGGATCGGATGGGGACGCTTCTCCTGGAGAATTGTCCCCGGTTTGTCAGAATGCCGCTCCAGGCGGAGGCGTTGTCGGCGCCCCGGGCTGGTTGGCGTAGTCGTTGTTGGTCCACGACGTCGGTGGCAGAGGGGGTGGGCCTGAGCCACCGCCTGACCCCGGCAGACCGCCCGCGCCACCCGGCAGGGTGGGCGTGCCGCCCTGGCCCCCGTTGTCGTGGGGGGTGGTGACGAGCGGATCGTTGGGCGGGGGCGGCGGGTTGCCGTTGCCCGGTCCATTGCCAGGCTTGCCGCCCTGGCCGGGCTGACCACCCGGCGGGTTGATGATGTTCGTGTTGGTATTGCTATTGTTAACACGAATATTGTTCTGCTGCCTGGGGGTATAGCCCAGGCTACTGGAATGCCCCCAGCGCTCGGTGCGCGGAGCGCGCGCCGACCGGTACGACATCCCAAGGTCGACTTCGCCTCGGAAACGCCGCACGATCTTCGTGCGCCTCACGATCGGAGCCGGCGAAGCCGGGACCTCCGGGAGATCGACGTGCACCTGCGTCGCAGGTGCCTCGATCTCGACCTCAGTCTCAAACCTCTGGTCCCTGGGGGCGGGCGGGGGCGGGCAGACGTGCTTGGAAACAGACCAGCAGGCCGTGGAGATGTTGCCGCAGCCTGCCTTCGAGATCGAATCCTTGTTCAGCGCCACGAAGACACGGGCGTTGAACTGGGTTCCCACCTGCCGGCCGTAGAAAACGCTACCTTCCGGCCAGCGAATGCGCCGCTGAACCCAGCCGCTCTTACGGTGCAGCGTGGTCGTGCCCCATACCGCGTACGGAGCGACGCCGACGACCTCGCCGGGCTGCATCTGCAGCACCTGGGCCCGGTCGGGGTTGGGATTCTGGAGCAGGTAGGAGACCTCGACGGTCTCCGTCGCCTGAGTTGCCGAAAGCGGAGCTGCCGCTGCGAAGGCCGCCAGGAGGACGACCAGCCACATGCGTATCCTCATCTACTTGCCCTCCTCCAAGGTCATGCGGTACTTCGCGTCGCCGCTGACCTTGATGGTCGTCTTGTACAAGGTGCGGGTCTGCCGAGCAAACATTCGCACCACCACCACCGTTCCGGGCGGTGCCTTCACAACCAAAGGCTTGCCATCCGTCTGAGCCTTTTCGTGCCCGTCCGGCATAGCATATCGCTTGTAGACCTCCTTCCCGTCCGCTTCGACAACGGCGTCATACGGACCGCCGCCATAGCCGCGAGGCGGGAAGACCTTGATGGTCACCCGGCTTTCGCCGGAGTTAGTCTGCGAGGCGGCGTCTTGGATACGCTTGACGGCCTCATCGGTCGTCTGCCGCACATCATGACGCCACTTCTCCAGCTCGGGGGTGTTCTCGACAGTCCCATTGCTGGTGCCCTCGTCGACTACCTCCTCGCTATCCTCGCCAGCGGCCGCGTCTGGGTTGGTCGGCATGCCACCGAAGTGATAGCCAGCCATCCAGCCCGCCAGCTGGTCGCCGGTGCAGTTCCCGCCCGGTCCCTCGACCAGGAAGTATTGCACGAAGTTGTTGTGCTTGGTCTTGCCGCGGAGCGAGAGAACGGGAATCCAGAGCGCGTAGTAACGGCTCAGCTTCCCGCCATCCAGCTCGACGATGGGATACATCGCATGCGACCCCAAGCGCTGACCTGACGTGCTGACGAAGTCGACGAACCCCTCGCCCGGAGTCAAGGCTACCGGTGTTAGTCCCTTGATGATCCCGCTGGCCTCCTTGGAGGATGCTATCGGGATCGGGGACCACCTGATGCTCTTGATCTCCCCGCGCGAGGTTGAGATGTCCAGTCGCCGTCGGAGCGACGTGCCTCTGACTGCCGTCAGGGCCTTGTCGGAGCGATCCGACCAGGTCCAGAACGGGTCACCCGAGGTAGCGCCCGACGCATAGTGATCGACGGCCACCGAGACGGTGACCTCGGCCTTCTCGTACTGATTGTTGAGGCCGATGAGCCAACCGTCCGCCGCATTCGCGTTGCCAGTGATCACAGCAGACAGCAGGATCACCAGCAGCCATGCTGCTTTTTGCATCTTCCCTCCCCTTTCTGCGTGATCACCTGCTGTGCAGGCGGTGATCGTCTGTGTGTGTACTATCTTCCTGGCAGCCTGCCCTGCCAGAAGATCATTCGGACTTAGCCTTCGCTTAGTCCGAGACATATGAAATGATTAATTAATTATTCACGCTAGCTCTCGCTCGTCATCCTGAGAGAATCGAAAGATCTCTTCGTATGCCGCGGGATTCTTCCCCCAACATGTCGGGATCAGAATGACAACTGGAAGCGTATCGCAATCATTTTCACTTCGTCTCAAACTAATTCCCTCTCTATAAACAAAATTGGGCACAAACTACTGTAGCCCAATACTATTATTGAATTCTCTGCCCCTCGTCAATACCTCGATGGTCAATGTTATCACCGCTTTCTTGGGCATAAGTCCTCAATCCCCTGCTAAATTACAAAGAAAACGAATTACCAAAACACGAATCTCAATTTATTTGTACTTTCGTGCGGTTATTCGTAATTTCGTAGGAGTTTGGTTATTTCCTTCAATCAAGCCAGGAGAGCGGCGAGAAACGATAGCAGCCGGCAAGGCCAAGTCCACTATTTTTTTGGGACTTGTGAATGCCAACCAGCCTTAAGACCTACCGTCCTAATTTCCCACTATCCCAGCCAGGTTGAAGAAAGTAACATTTTTTAGCTCTATGACACTGATATTTCTTCCCCCTCTGCTTCGAATTACTCAACGGAAGGAATGTTATCACTTTTAGAGATATTTGTCAATAGTTAGACACAAAAGTGGTGGACATCAGTCCACCACCCTAATCTTCGAAACACTCTCGGCGTACTTGGCGTGCGCCGTCTGCAAAAGCAGGATAAACAATGCCTTCTCCGTAACCTCATAGCTGCGGCGCAAATCGCCATCGAGAGGCAAGATTTCCCCCACGCTCTCCAAGGCGGCAATCACAACTGCTATTGCAGTGGAGTACTCTTGATCACTCTTCAGACGCTCCAGGGCCGCCAGGATATACTGGCGAAGAATGACATCTAGCACACGGAGATCCGAAATACCAGTCGTTCCCTCTGGTAGTGCCATAGACACAAGAAACAAAAGAGTGTCATCATCCTGGCCTGGCAAACAGAGATTAGCCGGGCTAGCTAGTGCGGCCTTGTATCCCTCAACGAGAGGATGCTTCAGTAGCGCACGCAACCCATCTACGAAGTACATCCCTGCACCTCACTTCCTATCCTTGGTGCGGAGGCAGCCAATTGGCATTTGGCACCCCTTCCTCGCCTTGAAGTCCAGACTTACCTCTGAGTCCTTCCATGTACTCGATGGCTCGGTTGCTAACAGCAGAGTAGACACGAAGACCATCAACACCAACTTGATTGCCCATATCGACACAAGCAGCATAGACATCCTTGTGCTTTCTTATGGTTTCCTTGACCAAGCCGGCAGCGGCCGCGATGTTCTCGGGCGTTGGCTCCTCGTCCAGAGCCTTGAGCAGAGCGCCAGCCATCTCATCAACCTTGGCCTGGGCCAATTCAACGAGATCTCCGGTCTCTACTCCAGCGCCTGGAATCTGCTGTCCTACCTCGCCTACTGATGATGTTTCCATCTTGCTCCTTTTTTGAGCTAGTTAATAGTAAACTAAGAATGTAACCATGTCAATGGTATATACCTCATCGTAGATTAACACTGTCTGTAGTGTCAATGTGGAAAACAAAAAACCGCCCGCCAAGAATGGCGAGACGGATTGAAATCCCCCACAAAACTAAATCAAACCCTCACGGCGAAGCTCTTTATCAATTTCTGCCAACTCTTCGTCGGTTGGCTCATCATCATCAACATCGACAGGAGACTGCTCGCCCGCAAGAGCATAGAGCGACACGCCGCAGCGCTCTCGAAGCAACCGATCGGTATACTCAACCTGATAGCCGCCAGACAGGATCCCGCTTGCGGCTCCAATAACCGCATCAGTGTAGAGATAGTCATGGGCAAAACAATTAAAGAGCCAAATCATCCACACAAAGTGGTCCGCACTTCCGCTAGTGATCTCTCCGAGCAACATGTGGACGTCGAAATAATAAATGGCACGCGCAGTTAGTGGCAAAAGACCAACCAAATCACTATTCACAAGCGCCTTCTCATTCAACTCGGCCATGATGCCGCCTTCGCCAAGGCCACGTTTGAAAGCATCACGCAAATACATCTCGGCGATGTCATCAGCCAAAGGTTTGGCCCGATCCAAATCGGCAGGCCGCAATTTAATGTACGCTGCTTGCACCAAATCCAAGACCGACCAATCAGTATCCTTAATGAATGCCGCCAACTGCTCAGCTCGGCGATCACTATTCTCGTGCTCGTAGCAAACAAGCAACAAAGCAAGAATGCGCTGATCATCACGCCCAACAACGGGCAAGCCAACCAATTGGCAAATGGTATTGAGCTTGCTCAGAGCATCGGAACCGGTCTCACCGATTCGCTCCGGCTGACCATAGCCCTCGCCTATGATCTTCTCGATTGCCCTCGCCCAAGCAATAATACCGGTGTTCATCCGGGATCCCAGATAAACCAAAGTGTCGGGATCGAGAGTGAAATAATTATACTCAAGCACCTCGACCCGGTGATCGTCGGTGAACCTGTAATCAAGACTGGTCAAAAAAGGAAACGCAACATTCTCGACGTGATCCCTAATCGCTTCGGACGAATAGCTTGTGAACCAATCAACCGTTTCGCAAAAGACAAAGTAAGCCGGAGATTCGGATGCCTTGCCGGCAAAGTAATCAGTCCGGAACTCCTCGTATTCCTCAGGCCATGCCATGGCCGCTCCCCTTCTCAAGCAGAAACTCTCTACTTGAGATGACCCCAATCCGCCAGCCATGCACCAGAGCGGTACATGGGCAGTTGGCAGACGGGGCCATTCTCAAAAAGAGATAGTCGTAGTTAAGCACAAAATATTACGACAAGCAACAATCAGACTACTCTAGCTCAGCTTGCGTCGGAGCCAATTGGTTGTACTCACCTACCTCAACACCATATTCCGAAACAAACTCCTCGTATGGCAAATCATCAACCGCACCAGCCACCTTCGCGCCTCGCAATTGGTATTTAGAAACAACTTTCCACTTCAGACCCTTTTGGCGGATTTTCGTGCGCAAGGCCTTAACATCGCTACCAGTCCAAATTGTAATCGGCTGCTCGCCAGATCGCTCTTCGATTAAGGCAACAACATCTGGATTCAACTCGCCATTCTCGTCGAGCAGTGTGCCTTCGATATCGATGCACAGATCAGGAAACTCCTCGCCAGCGAGTGGCGTAATTCTTTTGTTCGCTTCCGCCCTCTCCATCTGTGTCAGCCGGATCAACTCTTCTTGCGGCAAATCGCCGAAAACAAGCCGAGCTAACCTCTCCCACGCTACCATTTTGTCTCCGCCTTGAGCCAAGGCATATCGCAAATCATGCTGGAGTGCGCCAACTGCAGTTTCAGCATTTGGCACTTCCATTAATCGCAAAGCCAAGGGATCGCTGGGTCTTGTCTCATTCTCAACTTCGCCAAGTAAAATCGCCTTCATGTCAACCAATGACAGCGGAAGTCTGGCAAAGTGAACATTGGAATAAGAGCGCAAGGCGTGATATCGTTTATCGTTGGCCAGCTGAATCTCGGGCGACCAAGACAAAACAATAACCGGTTTTCCATCCGGAGCAAATTTTAGTGCTTCATCAAGCCCAATCATGTCTGTCCGCTTGCCACCGTCAACCAACATCTCAGAAAAGACCAGTGTTCCCTCTGTGCCCTCGGGCAACAACATTGTCGCCCGCTCCAGTGCTTCTCGAATCGGCGCACTATCCGTGATAATTCTAATCTCGGGTCTGCCCCGCAGTACATCTTTGTCTTCTCTGCTGCGTTCTTGGGCCGATTCGAGTTCTCCGGCTCGAGCCGAGGCAACCTCGCGATCCTGAGATAATTCTTTATCCAAGCCACCATCGCCCTCGGTCCCCTCGCCATTCAACGCACAATACTTTCTTTCGTCCATTTTTCTCCTATCTGTTATCTAAAAATTTAAAAAATTCATCGGCGCGTTCCGGAAAAGTATTTCTAAGACTGCCATTGATTGTACCCCTGGTCGACGCAATCTCATTCTGAACATTCCCCTGCTCCGGCTGTACAGGAGCACCAATATCCTCGATCAGATCGATTTCGCCTCTCTGAATCATGACAGCGATTTCCCTATCAGGTTTCATTGATCGAAGCACACCCTCGACGTCTGCTTGGACTAAAAATGACGGTTTCTCAGCGTGAGCGCGATAGCTCGCCACCTCATCGATATTTAAAAATTCTCTTTCCATCTATTACTCCTGAATTAAGCCACCATACACCGGCATTAAGTCGAATCTTCCTTCTCTCATACTTGACTTTCTTTAATTTCTTTCTTTTCATCTTCTTTTTTAATTGTTGGTATTTCACCTGGGTCGACACCAAAACGGCGGCGGGCAACATCTCGCAAGGCTTCAGACGAATAGCTGGCCAAAGGGTTGCCGCTCTGATGATAGGCGTTCAGGTCAACTTCATAAGTCGTTTTTCCGTTGCCAAACCAGTTAGTTTCCTCTGTATTATATTGCTTGCCATAACGATAAATCTCTTGATAACCAGCGAATGGTATAGTCGAGCGAACATGGATCATCTCGCCGCTATCAATTTTCAAGACCGTCCCGACAAATTCCTCGCCATCATAAATTCTGACCGCCCGAACTTCTCCACGATCATTTAGAAAATATTCACCGCGAAGACCCCTCTCCTCGGCCTCTTTTTGCAACTGTTGACAGCGCTCCTCTTCTCTTGACGCTAGCTGCTTCTTGTTTTTTTCTCGCTCAAGAGCTTCCAAAAAATATTGTCTGATCGGCTCCCAGTCTGGATCAACCTTCCCGTTTTCGTCTGCACCCAAGCAGTCAACCACACCATTAACAACATTTTCATTAATTACACCGTCAATTTCCTGGCCTTCGTTTTCTCTTCGCATAGTCTCCTTTGTTAACAAAAAATGGAGTTTCCTCCAGGTTAAAAAACTCATTAGTCTAACATTGTCTCCAACTCTCGAGCCGCCCACCTCCGTGGTCAGCTCGAGGTTAGGCTCGGACCCGTGTCCGAGCAGGATTGGAAACTTGCCGCCTTTTCTCGCCCCCTATGTGTTCAGGGGGAATCACGGCTTATCGACCCGTTTCCAGGGCCGTGGCACTCACTTGGCCAGCGCTTGCCGGCGCCGCTCGAGACCGAGGGCTCTTGACATTCTCTGAATCTCCCGATCTACCGCGCGCATATTGAATTGCACGGCGTTGACAGTAGAGTAGGAACTTTCAGAGAGACAATTACCCTGCTTGTCCCGAACGATCACCCAGACGTAGTTGCCATAGTGGCCAGGCGTTACCTTGGACTCGACGATAAAGTCGGCCCCGGTAATACTGGTCCGCTTGGCACCCGCCTCGATGATCGCCTGCATTGCCCTGGAGACAAGCGGTCCGCCGTTCTTGGAAGCGACCGTCATGCCCGCGATGTCCGCCTCTTTGAGAGCACTCTTCACACTCTCAGGCAGCGCATCGTAGCGCTTGACGATCTTCGCCTCCTCGGTAGTCAGCAGACGCGGCTCGTCGTCCTTAACAGCACAACCGGCACAAGCCAGCGCAACGAACAGTAAGACAACGACTTTTTGTATTTGTTTCACCCCCTCTCTGAGCATTCTCTGCTCAAGGTGAGCTCGGTTGCGGGTCGGACCCACACCCGAGCAGAGATACGAGGAGCTGCGCTTGCCGTTTTGCTGCTCACTTGGCGCGAGCAAACCGGCGCTTGTAATAATCAACCTCCCTCCCTTCGTCATTGACCAGATGGTAGACGGCGATGTCCAGCCACTGGCCCGCCTCGACCGGTCCGTTGGGATCGACGGTGCCGTCGTACTCGATCCGACCAGGCAGAGCGATCCTGCCCTCGTCGTACTCGAGACAGACGACATCCTGCTCGGTGTCCCCTCTGAGCTTGCAGGCAGCGGAGCCCGCCGGAGCCTTGACCCAGACCTCGACGAGGATGTCGCCGTTGGCCTGAGGCACGTACTCCTCTCGGGTGATCTCGCCGCCCTTGGTCTGGGCACAGCCGGCGAAAGCGAGAATGCCGAAGATAGCGATCAGTGCCAGTGCCTTCATGAAACCCTTCCTTTCTGTGAACACACTACAGTCTCCTCGCAAAGAGCTCCTTGAGCCCTTGTGCCAATAGACTGAAATGGCAACCCATTACAACAAAATCATTTACCAAAAACACACACCCTTTTGTCGCGTACGCTACAAAAGTGATGATGTTTTCAACCCTCAGAGGATAGCCCGATCACAAGATCGGGCAGGATCTATCTGAGAGCAGAAACCGGGGGCGGTGGAGATAATAGTATGGATGCTCGACTTGATAGCCAAAAACCCACACCCTCGTTCTCTCCACCAAGGCAACGAGTAGCCGTTTATAGCAACGGCGGTTGATGCCTGCCGGACACACTGGTGTGCCCAGCCCCTACGACGACATGCGGTCATCGCACAACACGACGTTATCTCGTGTTGCCGGTCTTTTCGGGCAGCGGAGTAGTTACCCACTTTTCCTCCACCGTCTTGCCGCAATCAGCCAAGCTGACACTGGCGGCAAAATAGGCTGAGCGGGTCCATGCCACCTGCGCCGAGCTCCTCGATTAGGATCGACGACGCAAGTTAAGGCTCCTCTTTCTGCTTAACCTACCCTTACTGCTCAACCACTGGCAACAATGCTACCTAAGGTGGGTACCAGATAGTTGAGTTTTCCCGATGAGCATTCCGCTCTGAGTCAACCCTGAACCCGACGTGGTTCAGGGGGATATCAGAAAGGATCTGAGGTGGTGAAGATAAGAACCGTCTTATCCAGACGTTCCCCGCTCTCTTCACGCAGGGCAGCCTCCCCGGCCAGGCCCTAGATGGCCCCGGCCTATTGAGTGAGCTCTAGCGGTACCACTATCTGCTGTGGTTGGCTATGTTCCCTCCCAAACAGATTTCGGGAAGCCGAGTAATCGCCCAGTTTTCCTCGGCCGTTTCACCGCACCGGTCTGATCCTTCCCCAGGGAAGAATAAGTTCCGGGGCGATAAATTCATCGAGACCAGTAAACAGCACCGTGTGCCGCCACTAATCTCACCCTTTGCGCCGGCTAGTTGAGTTGTAACATGAGTCTATCAACCTCATGCCACCGGGTGTTCAACAATCATAGCCTGGCAATTTCAGGAAGCGTGGCCTTAATCCTGTAATTCATCCACGCTTTTCACCGCACCAGTGGGTCTCGTGACCGTTCAAGGCGGTCGCGCCTTTCGGCTCCCGAGGTAGACCAACTGGAGGCGGCAAACAACTCGAAGGTGCTAGCACTAGGCCATCATTTGACCACCAGCACATTCTCGTCGCCTTTTTCATGACTGGGCGAATGACGGGATCGCGATTTCAGGTCGCGGCAGGTATCCCGATGCCCAGTCGCCGATTCCTTCCTCGGAGGATGGCCCGATCTCTAGTGGATCAAGGCCGGATCTTTCCGAAGAAAGAGTGGGGGTGTGGAGAATATAGTCGCCGTGGCGACCCTCGTCACCTCCACCACACCAGTTACGAGTGGGCTGAGTTACACCTCAGGTGCACCTGAGACTTGGCTCTTATGGCGGGCCTTTATCCGCCCCTGTGCCCATCTGGGACCCCCAATTTCGGGACGGCAGATAACTATCCGTCTTTCTCTGCCGGCTCGCCGCACCACACTGGGGGCGGCAAGTATCATCAAAATGTTGCGATGTCCGGTACATATCCCGGCTTGCTTTTTTTGACGACCCCTTCTTGTTGTCGATCCAGTAGGTGATTCACCCCGGCCTGTGCCGTTCGGATACTGCCTCGACAACCATTTTTATTGAGCTTCCGCTCTGAGGCAACCCTGAACCCAATACGGTTCAGGGGGGATATCAGAGGGGAAATTGTGTCACCTCGATTTGGATGAGTGTGGTTCGCCCTGGGTCCTCCAGGAAACAGGCGCCACGAAGGTGACAGCGGGGATCATATCTGCGCTTTCCTTTACCGCGCTTTTCTTATAAGTTTTGCAGCCCTTGGGCTATAACTTCTTATAAGACGGCCTGATACTAGCCGGATCGTTCTCGATCATCGAAGCTTCAAGCTACGCTGGGCTGACGGAGAGCCCCAGCTTGCCGCTCAAGAAAGCAGCGGCCACAGCCGGAGTCTTCGCCAGACTCTCGGGATACGGCAGTGATACGATCACGCCTCCCCCGACGTAGCTCCGCTCGCCCTCCCCGCGCAGTGCGTTTTCCACGTAGTGGATTCGCCCCGAGCAGGTGGTGCAATGCGAGCAGCTAATGCGGGCGACTTCTATCGCCACCTTGTCTCTGTCAAAAGAGACTTGGCGCGAATTCCGCCATCCGCCTACCCACACACGAAACCCGTGTTCAGGCATCATTGTTCACCCCCTTCCCTTTTTGGTGCCTAATGCCGGCCTTTGCCTTGCGGCCGTACCGGTTTGACAAACCGCCTCAACCAGAAGTCTCATCTTTCTTCCAATTGATTTGGCTAGCCAATCAGCAGTTTCAACTTTCCAGCCATCAACTATTTGATAGCTCGAGGTTGATCCCGATCCGCCAAAGGCGAGATCGGGACAGGTAGGGATATAGGTGTTGGGCGCAGGGATTATGTCATCATCAGGGTTCGGGCCCGACGAGACCTCATTCTCCTGCCAGGCGCACTTAGGCCTTTTAATGAGTAGGGATTCCCCTATACGCCCCCTCAAGGGGAGCGAAGCGGGGGCCACCCTGGGCACACTCCTGCCACTGCCCGACCAGCGGGCCCAACACCTCTTCGGTCAACCGGCCACAGCCGTGCTTGACTGAAGTCTTCATTGCGGTGAAGTGGAAGGGAGTTGTAGCAGACCGTACCCCGATATGCGGCTAAGGTGGTAATTATATTTCCTGCCGTCGGGGGGAGTGCCACAACTCTGCTTCCAGCTCACTGCAAATATTGTTTATTTCTCTTTCCCATCATCCTGAGCGAAGCGACCGTGTCCCTCGTAGCTTTAGCGGAGTGAGATGGATCTAGAGCCGATGCATCGGTTCACATGCGGTCGCCGCGGCGACCTAGATTCTTCGCTTCAAAGCTACATCGCTCAGAATGACAATTGGTTCTTTGTCAAACTGACTTGACTTATACTGTGGTTAATGAAAAATCTTATGTTTGCAACCTATTGGCTTAAATTAAGCCTCACATGGCTGATTTATTTATAAGTTTCTCATTCACCAGGACACAATGCTACCATATTGTTTTTATTTTGTCAATGCTAGTTGACATATTTATATAACAGTTATTACATTTGTCAAGTCAGGGACTACAAAATTACCACCAATTTATTTAGTGAATGCTATGAAAGTGTTATATATAGCGGACAGATTGTCATCACCTGTTTAGCTTTATTCAAGACTAATTTCTTACTATTTTGTTCGGTGATGGCAGTAAGTATTGACAATATTATTATTCTGTGCTAACATTGTGAGCGTAATCCTGCAGAAGGGAGGACTCAAACCGGGAAGTGCCCCAACACTGGGGGCGAGACGACTGTCTAGCTTCCCGGGGCAAACCTCCGGGAATCGTCTGGTGGTATCACCGTTCGGTCTCCGGAGGGAGGTGGAGCTATGGATACATGAGTATCCTGCGCTTGCCGGGCGCCTTATGGGCGCCCGTGGAAGCAATAGCTTCGCCATCCTGCCTGAGGAAGAAAGAAATGGATGTCTGAAAAAGAGAGGCGGCCAATTGCCGCCGGATGGAAGACGATCGTGTCATTTTCGCTCGTTGGCTTGGCCGTCGGCAAATCAGCCAGCGGCTAGGCACACAGCGATAGCCTGAGTGCGCCCGAGGACGGGTCACTCTCGAAAGGATCTGCTACATCATATGGGCAGATAGCGACCACAAAGGCGCCCCGACTAGCGGGGCGCCCATTTTATTACTATAGACATCACATTGCGCGATATCACCAAACCGTCTGTCATCCCAGCGAAAGCTGGAACCCAGAACGCTAAAAGCCAGATTTCCGATGCCTGCGGATGCTGGCAGGCAGTGCTGGAATGATAAACCATCAGGTACGATCAACACAAGTTCAAAAATTACCAGTACTACTTGTGAGCACCTTGCCAAGCAAGCTCAAATATTAACTTCATATTCTGTGCAAACTCCTTGCTCTCGATGACCACCCCATGAGGCTTCTCAGGATGAAAATAGTACAGCTTTATTCCCCAATCAGGATAAACTGTCATCGTCATATTAAGCGGAAACTTGTCTCGCGAGATGAAGACGCCATCTCGCAGTTCTGCCTCGTTTTTGAAGGAAGGGATCTCGCCATCCTCATGGGTGTAGATTGCCCTGGATCGAATACCCAGCTTGATACGCTCACCAAGCGACTGCTGTCTTCTGTCCTTAAAATACTTCTCCATGACATCAATCGGGGCGATACTCAAGATCTCTGAGTTTTTCTTAAGTAAATTTCGACCATATCGATCCATGGCCATTAATCCATCAGCACCCTCGAAATAACGCACGACTGGCTTGCCGCTCTGGGCATTATTCAGAGCCATTAGTTGGTTCATGATCTCTTTGAGTTCATTCTTCCTCTCATCGATCTCTGACTGCTGCTTCTTTAGAAGATTTTCTAGCTCTTTTGGGTCTTCCGCGATAAATAATGTTTTTTTGCCCTGCTCAACCGTGCTGACTAGGCCAAGCTTCATCAGTTTGTCTAAAATTACATAGGCCGTGGGACGGTTGACGTCGGCTTTTTTGGCGATGTTTTGAACAGTATCTTGGGCAAGCTCGAGCGCCGCCAAATATACCTTGGCCTCTTTCTCTGATAGGCCAAGCTTTATAAGAGTTGTAAGCATGGTAGCTCCTTGTGTAAATTGATCCTCATAATAGTACAAGACAAACACATTTTGGTCAAAAGCCCTTGCTAAAAGAAATTAAAGGGGTTACAATATTCGCCGGGGATGAGAATGCATCTTTTGTCCATCCTCCTTCCTCCTCCCGAGCCGGGAATCCCGTCGGGTAAACGGGATGGGCCCGGATAACATATCTGCCCATTGTGTGGGCATTGGGCAGCCACCCTCCCTGGCGCAACAGTCGCGCCAGGGCTTTTTTTTAAATTTTTACAATTTTGTAACCCTCTTGCTTGTCTTCGACTCGCCAACCCTTGTTCTCGATCTCGTCTCTCAGCTTGTCCGAAAGCTCATAATTTTTATTACGGCGGGCCTCTTCACGTTTTTCCACTAAATCGCTGATTTCAGCCGGCACCTGCTGTGCCTTAATCTCGCCAAGACCCAGCCCAAAAACCCTATCCATCTCCAACGCTGTAGCAAGCTTGTCGGCAAGAGGCAGGTTCTCATCACGCAGAAGCTCCCAAAATATTGCCAGAGCCTTAGGGGTATCAAGATCATCTGAAATCGCAATCCCAAAACTATCCAAGTACCTCTGAGCGACAGCTCCCCCACCCTCACTGCTCTCAAGAATCCTTTTGGCACGGGAAAAACTATTTTTTGCACTCTCTAGTGCCTCCCAGGTGAAGTTCAGCCTCGAACGATAGTGCGCACCTAGCACAAGATAACGAAAATCGAGCGGAGAATATCCTCGTTTTTTTAGGTCCTCTAATGCATAGACGTTGCCCAGACTCTTCGACATTTTCTGGCCATCGACTAGAAGATGCTCACCGTGAACCCAATACCTTGCCAATGGCTCGCCAAAAGCGGCCTCAGATTGGGCAATCTCGTTCGTGTGATGTGTGCCGATATGATCGACTCCACCGGTGTGGATATCAAAAGGCTGGCCCAGAATTGATCTTGAAATCGCTGAACATTCGATATGCCAACCTGGGAAACCCTCACCCCACGGTGATGGCCAATGCAAGACATGGTTTTTATAGCGACCCGTTAAGAAAAACCATAGGACAAAGTCTTGCGGATTTCTCTTGCGCTGGTCAACTACCACCTCTTCTCTAGCGCCGGTCATCTTGTCTTCTAGTTTCTGACCCGAGAGTTTACCATAATCAGGCAATTTGGAAGTATCAAAGTATATTGCTGACTCGTCTTTGTAGGTAAAGCCCTTCTCTTCCAGAATATTGATTATGCTGATCTGCTCAGAGATGGATTCGGTGGCGCGTACAACTTTATCGGGAAGTTCGACCCTTAGGTCCTTTAGGTCGTCGAAAAATTTTGTCTCATACTCTCGAGCAATTTCCAGCGGATGTCTCCCTTCGCGCTGCGCGCCAACTTCCATCTTATCTTCACCTTCATCAGCATCAGAGACCAAATGACCAACATCTGTCACATTCATACCATGTATGACCTTGTAACCATGGAACTCAAGGACTCGGCGTAAAACATCCTCAAAGAGGTATGCCCTAAGGTTACCGATATGTGCAAAATTGTACACTGTCAATCCACATGCGTACATCCGCACCTCTTTATCCTTGAGTGGGATAAATTCTTCTTTGTTTCGAGTTAGGGTATTATACAATTTCATAGCTGTAGTCACTTCACTCCTCTAACGACCCGAAGGGTCCCAATGGGAGCTGAAAACTCCCTGTGGGCACTGTATCAAGCCACATTACCTTATATCTTGTTATACCTTAGCAGATAGGAAACTCTATTTGAAGTCTTGGAAACAAAAAAATCTGGCTGAGGCCAGATTTTTTTGTAGTACATCATACCGCCTGAGCTAAACTTTCCTCATCTTCCCAGCCATCACCACTAATCGCATCAACGAGATCGATATCATCAGCGTCTAGGTCATCATCAATACGCTGTTTTTTAAGCGCGCGCTTTATTGAGTTCTTGTCATATTTGCCCTTCTCGGTTTGGGTGTCCTCTTCTTCGTTCTCACTGAAAGATTCCTCAAACTCACTCACATCGCTCCAATCGATGGTTCGACTACCGCACATCGGACAAGGGTCGGAGGGTACATAAAAACCACAGTTATCACACCAGTATTGCGCTTCGTCCGCCATGAAACTCCTTTTTTACGAATTGCTTTTTGTTTTTGGCATCACGCCACAAGATAGATTCTGAATGCCCAGTAGCCCATTTCCTACTGTACGACTGTTTGGATTTTAGCGATGTAGCAATGGTCTGTCAAGATACTTTTCCACAATTAGCTGAATTTTCTTTCACAAATTCGACTACTGCAATAGCTTAGATCAATTAGAATTTACTGGACAATGAATACTGGAAAATTTGACTAACACCAGAGGACCGGACCAGAATTCAAATTTGCTACCGAAGCCAAAGAAAATCTGCTCCCTTTGCACAGAATGCTTTTACGAAAAACTAAACCCCGATACCTTTCGCTTTATCGTTAATGCACAGCAGCAGGAACCTCGAGACTAATATTCTCTGCGACCCTCAAGAGATCTTTTGATTGTCACCTCGTCGGCGTATTCAATATTGCTTCCGACTGGCAATCCCCTCGCAATACGGGTCACGCTTATGGGAAGATTTAATTCCTTGATCCTGTCTTTGACGTAAGCGGCCGTCGCCTCTCCCTCGAAATCTGGGTCAGTAGCTAGAATTACCTCATCAGTGCCATCTTTGGCCAATCGATCAATAAGCTGCTGCACCCGCAGATTTTCAGGGCCGATACCTTCTATCGGGGAGATTGCTCCACCGAGAACATGATATAGTCCGCCGAATCCACCTGTTTTTTCCAAAGCTATGACGTCAAGAGGCTCCTCAACTACAGCAACACACCTACTGTTTCTGCTGCTATCGCGACAGACAAGACACAAATCATCTTCTGCGATATTATAACACTGCACACAAAAGTGGAGATTATTCTTTAGATCCAAAACAGCTTTACCCAAACTCTCAATATCGCTGCTTGATTTAGAGAGCAAATAGAAAACAAGTCGAGCAGCTGTCTTAGGCCCAACTCCTGGCAATTTTGAAAATTCATCGATTAAGTTTTGAACTGATTTTGGAAGCATATGATTATTATTAAGAAGGCGTAAGGCGAAAGTGGCAAGTGATAAGGCCTGCCCGCAGTCGCTTCGCTCCAAGCGATGCAGGCGGGCGTAAGACTTAAGGCAAACCCCATCTCTAACGAAATGGCAAAGACACAAAAAAGTTTTGAGGTACTATTGAGAATTAACTGCAGACATTAACTTGCGATTCCTTTCGCCTGCCTAACTCTCATCTTTCGCCTTGGCATTTGGATTTGTCCAGCTCGCATACTTGCACTCAGGATATCGAGAACAGCCCCAAAACATTTTCCCGCGCTTAGTTCTTCTTTCGATGACCTCACCCTCCTCGCAATCCGGACACTTCATACCGGAAGTTTTGGCAATGGTCTTAGTATTTTTGCACGTAGGATAATTTTCGCAAGCCAAGAACTTACCGAAGCGACCTTCCTTAAGAGTCATTTTTCCGCCGCATTTGTCGCACTTCTCGTTTTCGGCATCTGCAAGCCTCTGTGTCTCTCCCCCGCTAATCACTAAGTCGTTCTTCTCGTCAGTCTTTGATTCAATTGGACGAGAATATTTACATTTAGGATAACCGGGACATGCCAAGAATTTTCCGTAACGCCCTAAACGTATAACCAAGTTATGGTTGCCGCACTCAGGACACTTCTCATCAGTGGCCTCCTCCTTTATGATGTCTTTTTTATCAATTTCTTTATTTTTCTCGGTCAATCGTTTCGCAAACGGTTCATAAAATTCACGAATTACCGGAACCCACTGACGCTCGCCCTCAGCAATCTCATCAAACTCCTCCTCCATCTTGGCCGTAAATCGATAATCAACGATGTTTTCAAAGTGAGCGACCAATAGATCATTAACAATCCCTGCAATCTCTGTCGGTTTAAACCGCTTCTCCTCGAGTTCAACATATCCTCGATCCTGAATGGTCGACAATGTTGGAGCATACGTTGATGGTCGACCAATACCAAGGCCCTCTAGCTTCTTCACCAGCATTGCCTCGGAATACCTCTTTGGTGGTTCGGTGAATTTCTGCTGGGAGATAAGATCGATAAACCTGAGCATCTCGCCCTTATCCAAACCGGGCAAAGTTTTATTTTCATCGGAAGCAACATCATCATCCCTGCCCTCAGTATAGAGTCTGACGAATCCATCAAAGGTAAATCGCTCACCTTTAGCCACAAACACAAATCTTTCTTTGCCGTCTGCCACGATTCTGGCCTCAATCACCTCAACTACAGCTTCTTTCATCTGGGTAGCCACGGTGCGCTTCCAGATCAAGTCATAGAGCCGCTGCTCTCTGGCCTCCGCCGACACCTTTATCTGGGTGAAATGAGTCGGTCTGATGGCTTCATGGGCCTCCTGAGCATGCTTTGCCTTGGTCGTATATTTTTGCGCCTGACTGGGCAGATAGGCATCGCCATAGCTTTCCTTGATTGTTTTTCTAATTTCCGCAACTGCGTCCGTAGAAAGGTTAAATGAATCCGTTCTCATATACGTAATATGACCGGCTTCATATAACTTTTGAGCTAGCATCATAGTTTGCTTGGCAGAAAAGCCAAGCTTGCGGGAAGCTTCCATTTGTAGTGTTGAAGTAATGAACGGAGCAGGTGGGCGGCGCAAAGACTCTTTCTTGTTAACAGACAACACAGAGTACTTCGCTCCTTGAAGATTTTCTTTGATCTCGGCAGCAATCTTCTGGTCCTTAACGTCCATCTTCTTAACATCCTTACCATCACGTTCGACGAGAAAGGCACGGAACGGTTGCTCCTTGTCAAGCTTAGAAAGATCAACTGCAATCACCCAGTACTCTTCTGGATTGAAATTTTTGATCTCTCGCTCTCTCTCGACAACTAAACGAACCGCAACAGATTGGACGCGACCAGCCGAGAGACCGGTTTTAACCTTTTTCCAGAGAAGTGGAGATAATTTATATCCGACTAACCGGTCAAGAACACGCCGTGCTTGTTGAGCATCAACTAAATTCCTATCAATGCTACGTGGCTTTGCAACTGCATTTTTGATAGCCGACTCAGTAATTTCATTAAAAACTATCCTCTTTACCTTGGGGTCAGTTTCCTTTATTTTTAGCGCATAAAGCAAGTGCCAAGAAATCGCCTCCCCTTCGCGATCCAAGTCTGTTGCCAGATATATTATATTAGCATCGCCTGAATATTTTTTAAGTTCGGAAATAGCTTTTTTTGCTTTATTTGGTATAACGTATTTTGGGTCAAAATCTTTGTCAACGTCAACGCCAAGTTCCTTTTCTGGCAAATCACGGACATGACCAAAAGAGGCCAGCACACGAAAGTCCTTGCCTAAATACTTCTCAATAGTTTTTGCTTTTGCCGGAGACTCGACAATGACTAAGTTCATGCGAAAAATCCTAAATTCTAATATCTAAATCTGAAACAAAGTCAAATTGCCAAAACCGCGGCGACCCAAATTTAAAATTTCTAATTTGAGTTTAGAATTTGTTTAGGAGCTAGAAATTAGATATTTGTATTTTTGCAAAATCGTCTAGGCAATTTTGCGATATCTTCCGCCGCCAATATTTTGTATCATACCCTTCATCTCCATCATTGTCAAAGCACAATTGACTGAAATAACGTTTAGCTGAGACTCTTTAATGATCGTGTCAACCAGCATTTCGCCGCCTTCCAGAACACTCATTATTTTCTGCTCGTCTTCGCTTTGCGGTATTGTTTCCCTCGCCTTTTCTTCTGTTCGTTTCAACTTAATAGGCAGTTCGTCTAGAATATCATAAATTGTCATAACAAGTTTCGCACCCTTCTGAATCAATACGTTTGTGCCGACCGAAGAATGAGAATCTATGCCCCCAGGAACAGCAAAGACCTCTCTGTTATAATCCAGAGCACACCCAGCAGTAATCAATGATCCCGATCCTTCTCCTGCTTCGACAACGAGTGTACCCAAAGTCAAGCCAGCAATTATTCTATTGCGGGCCGGAAAATTTTGCTTGAACGCCTCCGTTCCCGGAGAGTACTCCGACACGATGGCCCCACCACGCTCGATTATCTCTCTAGCTAATTCGATATGGGACGAAGGGTAAATCCTGTCCAGGCCGCACGCAAGTACTCCTATGGTTACTCCACCCGCGTCCAAAACAGCTCGGTGAGCTTCTCCGTCAATCCCCAGTGCCAATCCGGACACAACTACAATCCCATTGTCAGCGCATTCAGTTGAGAACTTTTTGGCGACCCATTTGCCATAGCTCGTAAATTTTCTACTGCCAACAATAGCGATCCCCGGTTTCTTAATGGCGCTGGCATCCCCCTTTATATAAAGAATAGCGGGAGCGTCAGGAATCTCAGCGAGCAAGGACGGGTATTGCTTGTCGTCAATGGTAACACAACCCAAGTCGAGTCGCTTAATCTTCTCTTGCTCCCCTTCTGGACTATATGTCTTCCGGGCACTCAAAACCAGTTCAGCAACTCTTGGCTCTAGGCTGCTCCTAATCTCACCTTCGATGGCACTCCATAGGTGTTTTGGATCGGAAAATACTGCCAAGACCTTCTTGATGGTTTGACCTCCAATTTTTGGGTGAGCATTGAGCGCAAGGATATAGGGCAACTTGTCAGTCATTTACACAAATTATATACTTGAGAACTCTATTGGGCAATTATATCAGTGCCGGTCAACATTGCACCACCTCGCAATCTATCAACTGCAGACTTTAGCAGCTTTGAATAGAGTATTAATCCAACCGCCTCCATATTACCATGCTGTTCCTTGCCCAATATGTTTCCTCCGCCGCGTATCTCAAGATCCGATATAGCAATATTAAAACCTGACCCAAGCTCTGCGTTGTCAGCCAGCGCCTTCAGCCGCTTGTAGGCATTCGAGGAAAGTTTCTTTCCGGAGTATGTGAAAAGAGCATATGACTGCCGTGGGCTCCGACCGATCCTGCCACGAATCTGATAGAGCTGTGACAGGCCAAAATGGTCAGCGTCTTCAACGATTAAAGTGTTGACGTTCGGTAGATCCAAGCCGTTCTCGACTATAGTTGAGCACACTAAGACGTCGGTTTTGCCATCCGCGAAATTCCTCATTGTCGAAGCCAATCTATTCTCATCCATCTGACCGTGTGCCACTGCAAATCTAATTTCCGGCATGAGGCGCTCGAGCTTCGACTTTGCCCCTTCAATGGTTGAAACCTCATTGTGTAAATAATATGCCTGGCCGCCTCTTTCGACCTCTCGAACAACATATTCTTTGACCAGGTCGATCTTGTCTGCCTCTATCCTGGTATCAACCGATTTCCTGCCACTGGGTGGAGTAGAAATCTGAGAAATGTCTCTTATGCCCGACAGAGACATGAAAAGGGTACGTGGAATCGGCGTAGCAGAGAGGCTAAGCACGTTGACTTCGGCCTTTATTTTCTTTAGCTTTTCCTTGTGCCTAACGCCGAACTTTTGTTCCTCGTCTATGATCAAGAGGCCAAGATTTTTATATTCAATATCATTCCCAAGCAAACGATGGGTGCCGATTAGAATATCCACACTTCCTCGCTTTGTACCATCCGCAACATCCTTCTGGCCGCTGCTCTCAATAAACCTGCTCAGGCGCTCAATAGTAACAGGCAGATTCTGAAACCTATTTTTAAAATTTATAAAATGTTGTTCAACTAAAATTGTAGTCGGAACAAGCATCGCAACCTGATAACCGTTTGCCACTGCCTGTGCAGCGGCTCTGATTGCAACCTCAGTCTTGCCAAACCCGACATCACCGCAGATCAGGCGCTCCATCGGAATATTTTTTGTCAGGTCATCAAAAACATTCCGTATAGCAACTGCCTGATCGACCGTGTCTTCGTACGGAAAAGTTTCAGTCACGAGCTTATCCCAACGCTCATCAATTTGCCAAGGACTGCGCGCACTTATCTCCCTCTTTGCGTAGACTTGGAGCAACTCCCGAGCTAAGAGTAATACATTCTCATACGTCTTTTTATACGTTTTTTCCCAAGTTTTACTGCCAAGCTTACTAAGCCTTGGCTTTCTCCGACCAACCCCTATGTATGGCGACAAGCGACCAATAAGATTTTCTGGAACATAGAGTATGTCGCCATTGAGATATTCCAAGTAAATATACGATCGCTCTTCTCCGTCAACCTTCTTAATGCCCAGGTTATGGAAAAGGCCAATACCATAATCTTCGTGAACTACATAATCCCCCGGTCTGAGTCGGCTGCCATCAGATAAATTTATCTGATTTGATCCAATGATAAGTGTCGTTAGCTCGTCACTTTTCCGACCATCAACCAGATTATATGAATAAATTTTTTCAATTTCTGAGCCAAAAAAATCAACTCTGTGCGGAGACAACAGATTAATCGAAAAAAGAGATAGAATCCCGCCACTTATCGCAAACTGGCCAGGAACTTCGACTTCATTAACTCTCTCATAGCCAAAATCGAGCAATTTGGGGATCAAATCACTGAATTCATACTTCTCTCCAACTTTAAGCTGAATTTGGGTCATCATATTACTATACAACAATTAAGCATCTCTGCCAATAGAGCTACCATATCCAGGAAACAAAAAATCCCTTTTTAGGGATTTTTTGTTCGAACTAAGTATCATGCTTTGTAATGATTTTCTTGCGTTGTCACATCACTAGAGTGTATCTGACAAGCCGAAATGAAGTGATCAGCCTACCTACTTACCTTCAACCTCAACACCCATGCTTCTAGCAGTACCAGCGATAACTCTTTTTGCTGCTTCGAGATCTGCAGCGTTTAGGTCAGGCATTTTCGCCGTGGCAATTTCTTCAAGTTGCGCGACAGTAAGCTTGCCCACTTTCTTTTTCTTTGAGTTGTCGGATCCCTTGGCTGTCCCGAGCGCTTTCTTAATAAGGATGGCGGCAGGCGGCGTTTTAAGAATGAAAGTGTATGTTCTGTCCTCATAAACAGTAATTTCTACTGGTATGATTGTGTCGCCCTTCTCCCGAGTTTGCTCGTTGAAGGATTGACAAAACTCCATAATATTCAGGCCATGCTGACCAAGCGCAGGTCCAACAGGGGGCGCGGGAGTAGCCTTGCCAGCTGAAATTTGAAGTTTAATAATTGTTTTGATTGCTTTTGCCATCGTAATTCCTACCTGTATTGATTATATCTTTTTAGCTTGCAAAAAATCTAATGAAACCGGGGTTTCTCGGCCAAACATGCTGACCAGAACCTTAATTTTGCCCCTGCTTTGATCAATTTCCTCAACCTTACCCTCAAAACCCTTGAGCGCCCCATCAGTAATCTTGATCAAATCACCCTCACGGAAGTCAATCTTAAATTTGGGCTCTTCTACCCCCATTCGTTTTTTAAGGCGGTCAATCTCTTCCTTGGACATTGGGGTAGGCCGCACTCCAAACCCAATAAAACCAGTAACATTGGGAGTGTTTCTAACCACGTACCAAGAGTCATCAGTTACCACCATGTCAACAAGAACATAGCCGGGGAATATTCTTTTTTCAACAACGCGACGCTTGCCGTTCTTTATTTCGATCTGCTTTTCCTTGGGAACAATCACATCAAAAATTTTGTCATGCATCGACATGGACTCAATTCTCTGGCGCAGAGATTGTGCTACCTGGTCTTCGTATCCAGCATACGTATGGATAACATACCAGTTACGTTCACCAGATTGCTTCAGAGTCAAGAACTTTTTACTAGAAATAACTCTTGGGGAGGCACCTTCTTGCTCTTGGCTCTCAATTTTTTCTTCTTCGGCCTTTTCTTTTCTTGATGGCATTGTCCCACCTTATTACAAGATATTAAGTAATATGATCATGATACAGGGCGTAAAAAGCTTTGCTTATTACAAGATATTAAGTAATGTGATTACGATACAGTTTTGCTCTTCTCAACAATGTACTGGATCAAGCTAGACAGACCGTAATCGACCAGCGCAGTGATCGCGGTCGCAGCAACAATCGAAGCAACAACGATAATTGTGTGATAAATCACTTCCTGCCGCGAGGGCCACTTGACCTTCTTGAGCTCAGACCATGAATCAGCAACATAATTTATCAGAAAATTACTTTTCATTTGTTTTAATTTCCAAAACTTTTATTTTAGTGTAGTTTTGGCGATGACCTAGGTCACGTTTGTAGCGCTTTTTAGCCGCGAATTTGAAAACACGGACTTTGTCACCATGAACCTCGGAGAGGATCTCGGTCTTGACTGAGGCGCCAGGAACTGTTGGGGTACCAATTAAGATATCCTTGTCATCGGAGACAAGCAAAACGTCAGCAAAATCAAGTGTTTTCTTGCCGTCTTCTCCATCAACCAGGTCGATTAAGTATTCTTTGCCTGGCTCCAACTTGTACTGATTGCCCTTGTGGGAAATTACTGCAAACATATGTTCTCCAAACTAAAAAAGACCGGGGGTCTAACTTGATCTAATTCTATCAAAGATAGAGAAATTGTCAAGTGGCTTTACAATATTAAAGATGAAAGCAAGCCTAAATTAAAGATATTATCACATCAACCGCACGCCAAGGAAGCAGTCAACGACTTGGCCTTTCAGTTAAAAAGAGATTTTCTTGTGTCTTATGAAAATGCTCTGAGTGAGACCAAGTAACGCAAGAGAGACTATCAGAGACGATCCACCGTAGCTCAAGAACGGAAGCGGTATTCCGGTCACCGGAACAAGCCCAGCATTCATACCAACGTTAACAAACGCCTGGAACATGAGCATCGCCGCAACTCCAAAACAAACCAACATGCCAAAATTATCTTGTGCAAGAGAGGCAATACTTATTAGTTTCCAAATCAGATACGTATACAAAAGCAAAAAAACGGCAGAGCCCATGAAACCAAATGATTCTGCGATCCCGGCAAAAATAAAATCTGTGTGGGGCTCGGGCAAAAATCTGAGCTGGCTCTGTGTTCCATGCCCGAGACCTTTGCCGAATATACCCCCGGAGCCAATAGTAATCTGGGCCTGGCGGACATTATAGCCATGACCGTATGGGTCGGTCGTTGGAGAAACGAAAGTCATAATTCTATTTCTCTGGTAGTCCTTCAGTATGTTTTGGAAGGGGGGAACAGCAAAAGCCGAGACAAATAACACTGCGATACTACCAACGATGAGCGCCAATATAGTAATGTTTTGGGTCCTTGTTGGGCGAGACAAAAAAACAAGAGTAAAATAGATGAAAATTATTACCGAAACCGTACCAAGGTCAGGCTCTCTCAATATTAAGGCAAGTGAGGGCAAAATAATCAACAACGACACAAGCAGATCGCGCCAACGAATATTGCCAATTTTGCCAGAAAAAAAAGATGAAAGAGTCAGTATGATGGCTGCTTTGCTTACTTCTGAGGGCTGAAGCTGCATAGGTCCAATTATCAGCCAGTTTCTAGCCCCGCCCGCCTCTTTCCCAAACAAATCAACCAAAACCAGTAGAATGATACTAATTATGTAGAAAATCCAACTTGTGCCTCGAAATAAGCGGTAATCCGAGAATGCCGCAACCATCATAGCCAGAAGGCCAATCACCGCCGACAACCCTTGTCTTGATGCGAGCTCTGATTGATTAGTATTGAAAACTAGACTGTAAATAACAGCTATGCTCGTAAAGACAAACAAGAGCGGCACCAAGAAGAGGACTATATCGAATGTCTTAATCTTCGTTCCCATGGTCTCTCCTGATCCCGACCCAAATTTTTCCCTCAGGCAGATCATACTCCTCATCAAGCTCAGCCTCTTCCTTCTGTTTGTGCATTGATTTGGCTAGAACTTCTTTTGAGATTAAATCTTTGGTCTGCTCGATTGATTGTTCTAATCCTTTTGAGTCGGTTTGATACGAAATATAAATACGATCATTGATCTTAAAGTCAGCCTTCTTGCGCAAGGCCTGAATGCTTCTGATCAAATCACGAGCAACACCTTCAGCCTTAAGCTCTGGAGTGATTGTGAAATCCAAGGCAACACTAGATGCACCTGCTTCACCGCCTTCCAGGTAGCTGACTGCCTTAATATTAACTTCATCGGCAATTATTTCCTCAAGCTGAGAGTCCAGTTTGACACCAGAATATTTCAACAGCGCCAATGGCTGACGAACCTTGACCTTCTCGGCTGACCGAAGCGAGAGACCCGCCTCAACAATCTTTCTGGCCTCAGCCATCTTAAGGTTAAGAGGTTCGTTGATCATACCTTCGTCTGCACTAGGATAATCGGCCAAGTGAACAGATTCTTCGCCCGTCAAATTCTTGTAAATCTCTTCGGCAAGAAATGGCGTGAATGGAGCGATCAATTTTGCCAAGGTAACCAGAATTTCATACAATGTATGATAAGCCTGTTCTTTGTCTTCATCGCTTTCGCTCTTCCAAAACCTCTTGCGTGATCGTCGTATATACCAGTTTGAAAGATTATCGATGAATGACGGAAACAGCCTCGTTGTTGCGGTCAAATTATACTCCTCCATTCCCTTGTTCACGTTTTTTATGAGGGTATGCAGCTCGGACAAAATCCATTGATCCAACACATTATTTGGCTCTTCCGTTCTTTGGCTCTTCCGTTCTTTGGCTGGTTCCCACTTATCAATATTGGCATATAGAACAAAGAAAGAATACGAGTTCCACATCATGCGAAACATCCCGCGGGAAAATTCAGCCATATCGGATTCGGAAAAATTAAGATTCTCCGCCTGCATCACTGGTGAGCTCAAAAGATAGAAACGTATGACATCAGCACCGTACTTGTCGAACATCTCGGCTGGATCCGGGTAATTTTGCAAACGCTTGGACATCTTTTTGCCATCCTCAGCCAGAACGATTCCATTAACAATTACATGCTTGAAAGCGATGCTTTTCTTGAGCGCCGTTGCCAATACATGTAGATAATAGAACCAGGCTCGAGTTTGATCTTGACCCTCTGCGATGAAATGTGCCGGAAATCTCTCGTTAAACTTCTCCTCATTTTCGAAGGGGTAGTGCAACTCTGCGTATGGCATGGATCCCGAATCGAACCAGGTATCCAAAACATCGGGAATACGTAACGCCTTGCTTTTGCATTTAGGACAAGGGAATGCAATCTTATCAACAACATCCTTGTGAAGATCTACCACCTTCTGTCCACTCAGCTGCTCAAGCTCAGCAACAGATCCCAGAACGATTAGCTCGCCACACTCTTCACAGCGCCAGATTGGGATAACAGACGCCCAAAAGCGCTGCCGCGAAATTGACCAATCCCTGGCGCCCTCCAGCCACTTACCGAAACGACCTTCCTTGATGTGCTTGGGGGACCAATTAATTTCCTTGGCCAAATTGATTGCGTCATCTTTGAGAGCCAAAATATCAACAAACCATGACGAGGTAGCATAATTTAAGAGAGGCGTATCACAGCGCCAACAATGCGGATAGCTGTGCTCAAATTTTGCTTTACTAAATAATTGATTTGTACGATCAAGATATTTGATAATCTCAACATCGGTCTTTTGGTAATCATCGATTGCCTTGACGTGCATGCCGGCAAACTCGCCCGCCTCAGGCTTAATGACACCATCCATGCCGACATGCTGAACAAACGGTAGGCACTTTTCTTGGCCCAGCTTCATGTCATCTTCACCAAAAGCAGGAGCTATGTGAACAACACCTGTCCCCTCTTCCGTCGTGACAAAAGAAGCATCAACAACATGCCAACCGTGTTCCTTGTTCTTCAAGTCTGGTTGCTTGGCATAATAATCAAATAGTGGCTTATAGCTCAAACCAACAAGATCCGAGCCCTTAAATTCCTCAACAATCTTGTATTCATCGTCACCAAAAATGTCTTTCACTCGATTCTGCGCCAAGATAAATTTAACCGGCCTCCCGCTGCCCTGGTCCTTCTTCTCGATTTTAACGTATTTAATCTCTTTCCCGACCGCCAGGGCCACGTTCCCGATCAGGGTCCATGGCGTCGTTGTCCAGGCCAAAACAGATGTTTCTGGATCATCAGCTAATTTAAATTCAGCAATGACTGATATGTCCTTCACCATCTTGTAGCCCTCAGCTACTTCTGATTGAGACAATGTGGTCTCGCAGCGAGGGCAGATGTGCATCGAGCGATAGCCCTCATAGATCAGACCCTTATCCCAAAGAGTTTTGAAAACCCACCATACCGATTCCATATACGGTAGATCCATTGTCTTGTATGAATTTTTCATATCGGCCCAACGGCCAAGACGTCGGATAGCCTTTTCCCACTCGCCGACATACCCCAACACCTTTGATCGACAAACAGCGTTGAACTTATCAACACCCATCTCTTCGATTTCTTTTTTATGAGTAATACCAAGTTCCTTCTCAGCGATATTTTCGATCGGCAAACCATGGCAATCCCAGCCCCATTTCCGGTCAACTCTGTATCCTCGCATTGTCCAGTAGCGAGGCACAACATCCTTCATCGTGCTGGCAACAATGTGCCCATAGTGAGGTGTTCCTGTGGCAAATGGAGGGCCATCAAAGAAGCTGTAGGCAGGAGAATCCTCTCGCTGCTCAATTGATTTTTGGAATGTTTTGTTTTCATCCCAAAAATCGAGAATTCTCTCTTCTATCTCTGGCAGGTTCATTTTTGAGTCAACTTCTTTAAACATGGTATTCCCCATTTATTAGGTAAACAAAAAAAGAGGCCATTTTATGATTAATTATACAAGAATTAGCCCTCTATTTCAATCACTTTTTGTCTGGACTTCAAGCCTGACACAATCGTGACAGCACACTTGGGAACATTGAAATGCTTGGAGAGCAACGAGACAACCTGTTTGTTCGCTTCGCCCTCGACAGGCTTTCCCCTGACCCAAACTTTCATATCACCCTCGAGACCTGCCTGAATTTGCTCAATCTTTGCCCCTGGGATAACTTTGATATTTATTCGCAAACTCATTTTGTTGACTTTGCCACCTCGTCCAAAGCTTCGTTCACCAACCTATCTGCCAACTTGTTCTGCTCCCTTGGAACATGTACAAACTTAACGTTAAGTTTGAAATTCTTCGATAGCTCGGCTATTTGCGCAAATAGCTCCTTCAGATGGTCCTGCTTAACTTTGTAATTACCCGAGACTTGCTCAACAACAAGTTGACTGTCGAGCCGACATATAACTTCGCCGCCGTTTCCATTGTTAGTTAAAAACCACTTGCTCTTAGTCAGTATTTCAAAAGCACGAATGAGCGCCACGTATTCTGCTTCATTATTCGTCTTTTCGCCAATATATTCTTTATGGTCATGGATCACGTTCTCATCTGAATCCAAAAAAACTATGCCTATCGCTGCCGGACCTGGATTACCGCGAGATCCACCATCTGTATTTATATAAATCTTGCTCATCAAACACCTATCCCTATCCTGCCCTTAACATCCTCGAGCGTTCGTTGAGCCAATGGAGCAACCCGCTCCGACCCCCTGGCGAGTATTTCAGACAAGCCACTATAATCCTCGATATATTTAAAGTACCGAATCTGTATTGGCCTCAAAAATTCAATAACAGACTCTGCTAAGGCCTCCTTGAAAACGCCATACCCTTTGCCAGAAAAATCTTGTTCAATGTCTCTAACTGATTTTCCGCTAACCTCACTGAAGATGTTGAGAAGATTAGCAATGGCCGGCCTGCCTTGGACCGATTCGATTTCGCTACCTGAATCAGTCACGGCCCGCTTGATCTTTTGGCGTATCGTATCTGGCTCGTCAGTCAGAGCAATATAGTTGTTGGCAGAAGCAGCAGATTTACTCATCTTTTTGGTCGGATCATCAAGACCCATAATACGAGCACTCTCCTTCTTGATGATAGCCTCCGGCACTGCGAAGGTCTGTCCATATCGATTATTGAATCTAATGGCAAGATCACGAGTTAGCTCAACATGCTGTTTCTGGTCCTCGCCGACTGGAACATGGGTTGTCTGGTAGAGCAAAATATCAGCAGCCATAAGAACTGGATAATCGAAAAGGCCAACGCCAATATTCTCATCGGCGCTCCCCCGAGACTTATCCTTAAATTGTGTCATGCGCGAAAGTTCGCCGATGCGTGTATGACAATTTAGTATCCATGCAAGTTCGGTATGCTCTGGGCGAGTTGACTGAACAAAGATTGAAGACTTATTTGGGTCTATGCCAGCCGCCAAGTAAATAGCGGCAACGCCCAATATATTCTTCTTAAGCTCAAGGGGCTCCTGCGGCACCGTGATAGCGTGAAGATCAACAACACAAAATATGGCCTCATCGACTTCATCTTGCAGTTCTACCCACTGCTTAATAGCACCAAGGTAGTTGCCCAAGTGCAAAACTCCGCTTGGTTGAATACCAGAAAAAATTCGCTTACTCATAGATTTGGTTTCCTATTTACTTTCTCACAGGATAGTCAATTGCTGCAAAAATTTCAATCTACAAGGAAGAATTAACCTTGTCATAGTTCCTGGAGGTTACAGTTGATTGAATCGTCGACCGCGCTCTTTGATTAGCAGAAACGGAATTATAATCTTTGGTTTCCGAAATAATGCTAAAATCAATGAACGGCTGCTGTTTGTTTGCCGACTCATCCCTGGGCGTATAACCATTAAAACCACCTGCTACTGAGTGGCTTGCCTTGGAGATAATTTTTGATGAATCAGCCAAAATCGCAGTTATCGTCGTATTCAACTGAGTCCCAACAACAGCGTTATTAATATCTCCAGTGTTGCTACCACTGGAATAGTACATAGCACCATTACTTATGACAAATATCCTGTAATTATCTTTTGAAAAAGTGACCAGTGTATTTGCCCCGCCTTCGCGCGGACTATCAGAGTTAATACGAACACAAACCGATGAGGCACAGGAGAACATCATGACACCGCTGCTGTAGGTGGCGATACTTGGATCAATAACAAGTTTGGTGTCGCCCTTTGCTTCCCGGACAGCCCGAGTAATCATATCAGCGATCTCTCTTGCCTCTTGGGCAGTCTGCCTGGACTCAACCGCCTTGTATTGAAACGCGGCTACCTGAGAAATCGTGGCAAACGTCACCATCGAGACACCGGCAAAAATGGCCGAAGCCAAGAGCACCTCGATGAGAGTAAAGCCACCTTTTTTAATTAGATATTTTCTACTCATGCGAATAATTAATAATTTGGACGCCAGTTAGTTAGTATTTCGCTCACAGACACTTCTTTTGTTCCGTCTCTAAACTTCACAACTACGACGACGCGCAAGACGCTGTCTCCCCGAGCATAATGCGTAAGCGAACCATCAGTTGGAACGAGCGTGCCCATCTGGCTTTCATTTTGAACCTGAATTTCCCGCCTAAACGAGTTTCCCCCTATGTCGATAATCTCGCCAGCGGAAGTTAAATCGGGCTCAAGTAGATATCGCCCAGAATCCCATCTCAGCTTATAATTCGCAACGTCAACAGTGTGGAGCTTAGTGTTTCCTGTTAAGCTATCCCAGGAAGTTGTACCGCCATCGATCCAGTTAGTGTCACGGATCTGACGTACAACCTCTATTCCCTGTTGCGCCAAATAAGCAGCTTGGGTCCTCTCTAGGGCATTCTGATTCGAAGCAAGCGCCACTCTGCCAACAGAAATCAGCGCCCCCAACATCATTGCGGTAATGACAGAAGCCAGCAATACTTCGATTAAGCCAAAGCCTTTTTTGTGTTTTGCAGTTATCATTCAGATTTTACTATCAAGGGACTAAATAATACTTTAATCGTTTTGCTGCCTGAGGCTTCGTTATCATAGCGCACAAACTGACTTCCGCCCGCTGTTACAACCGTACCCGACCCATCACGGAACGTACAGCTGGAATCCTTGAACGGAATATCACAACGAAGATATGCCTTGCCATCAAGTCTGGCCAAGGACTCGTTGCCATCAAGAATAATCCTGCCTTTTGGCTCGGTACTAAGGTTGTTGTAGAGCACCATGGTCTTAAGATCGTCTTCGATAACGAGTCGATAGTACGAAACACCCTGCTCGGGGTTCTTTAGCAGAGAAATTTCCTGATTAATCAATGACTCAATCTCCTCTACCCTATTATTGAAAGTAATCCTGTCGCCAAAAGTACTAACTTTTGGAATAACCGTCGCAGCCAAAATCATCATCACGCTCACGGTGATGAGAAGCTCTATCAAGGTAAAGCCGCGAAACCTGAAATAGGAATGATTGTTGTTCATTGGTATTAAACTTTTTCTCAAAAGGGAAGATAAAGCCTTTGATACCAGAGTAATATGCTTTGCCCAAAAAGAAGGGTGACATAAAGGCCGATAATTAAAAACGGAGCAAATGGTAGTGCATCTTTCATCGTCTTAGTCTGGAGAGATATGAAAGTCAGCCCAACCACGGAACCAATCAAGAATGATAGAAAAATCCCAATGACGGCGAGTGGATAGCCAAGAGCAACTCCCAATATGAGTCCGATCTTAACGTCCCCCGACCCCATCCATTGCTCCCTTGAGACAACAACAAGAAGTGCAAGCAATCCACCGCCAACCAGGCCGCCTAGCAGCATCCGGCTCAGGCCGAATCCGCCAAAATACCATGACCCTAATACGGCAACCACAAGAGCAGCCCAAACAAATTCCTCCGGTACTGTCAGAGTCTTAATATCACTAACGAAAACAACGATCAGTAGCAACAAAATAACCGAGTAGAAAACAAAACCGGCAGAAAAACCATAGATCAGAAAGAAGAGTGTGAGCATTAACGCTGTACCCATTTCAACCAAGGGGTATTGCCAAGAAATCGATTTTTGGCAATAGCGGCAACGTCCGCGAAGTAGTACGAACGATAATACAGGCACCAAGTCTCGCCAAGAAAGTACATGCTGACAGTTAGGACAATGGGAACGATCCAGGGCAACAGATCCCAAATTGTCAATACGCAGGATTAGTACATTTAAGAAGCTCCCCAGAACCAAACCCAAAACAAAAATTAAAATAGCAAAGGTTTCATACATATTTCTGCCCTTCTGCCCTATCAAGCATTCATTCTCCCGCCTATTCTGAGGTTAGAATAACGGCGGGATTTGAAAGCTCGCGTCAAGCAATTAGTCGTTCTCAACCCGGTAGTTATAACCAGATGGAGCAGCGATGCCAAAACTTGAATTCGCAGCATCAACATCTGGATCGTTGGCATTCTCTAGTGTTGCCCATACGGCAAAGTTTTGACCGGTAGCATCAGTCACATACATGTAGTCTGTATCACTAGGATCAGTTGGAAACGTCTTGATGTAGGTTGCTGCCAAGCCCGTGCTGGCGGCAGTTGCTGCAACTGGCTCAGGATTGACAACGGTGTAAGCATTCGGATCCTGATCATTGTAGAAAAGATTCAGACCAGTCTTGATCGTATTGAGATCAGACTTTCGTGTAGCATCCCTGGCCCTAGCTCTGGCACCATTGAGGGATACAAGCACCATTGATGCAAGTATGCCGATAATGGCGATTACAACTAGGAGCTCAATGAGGGTAAAGCCTTTCTTTCTCATTCCTCCTCCTACTAATACAAATTAATTAGAATCCGGTCTTTGTGCAACCTGTTGACTTGCACTCAACATACCAATCACCGCGAACACCGGCAGCAGCACCAACTGGCCGTCTGTATGCGTTAAAGTAAAAGGTAGTTGGCTGATATGCAGTACCAGCCTTGAAATCACCTGCAACTGTGTCAATGCCGGTTGGCCTTCTAACGTCATCGGCAGCTGTGCCGTATTGCCAGTCGGAAATATCCGAGATGTCTGGCCAAGCTCCTGGCGCATCTGTTGGATTTGTGCAAATATTCTGGGCACCAGCTCCACCGCTAGTCGGCTGGATTATTGTTCCGCCACCATCAAGACATGTTACAGCTATCGGTGTGACAGATCTGGCTGACGAGAGCACATTGGCTGCTCTGGCCCCTGCCCTACCGCTTTGCAGATTGGCAATAACGACGGTAGCCAAGATACCAATAATGGCTATAACAACGAGTAATTCGATGAGCGTAAAAGCTTTTGAAGACTTTTTGTTCATTCCTCCTCCTAAACAACTACAAATATAATTTTAGTAAACTTGTTCCGTCTTGATCGACCCAACAAGACAAGTTTAAACAATGTTTCACTCATTATAATCCTTTGAGCGCTTTGCCTCAAGTGGGTTTTCAACAGCTCAAGGGGTATTTTAAACAGCATGGGCCAAATTGAAGATTGGCACAAGAACCGCAAAGACAAGAAAGGCAACGCCCACGCCAATCACTATCAAAACAATTGGCTCGACGAGAGAAGATATAACCTTTAACTTGCTGGAAACCTCTTCGTCATAGTAATCAGCAATTTTGCCTAAAACCTTATCTAATTGACCGGTCTCCTCACCAACAGCAACCATCTGCCCAACAAATTGTGGAAAGATCGGATTTTTAAGCATCTCGGTCGACAGAGGCACGCCCTTCTCTACCCGACTGATCACAGACATGATCCCATCTTCATAAATCTCATTCTTAAGCACCGCTGCGCTTGTACGCAAAGAATCAAGCAGAGGTACGCCTGCTCCGATCAGCATCTCCATGACACGAGCAAAGCGACCAATATAGACACCCTCGAACAACTCCTTTGAAACAGGGATGGTAATTTGTAAAAAGTTTATCGCCCTTACCCCAGAAGGAGAGGAAAGCCATATCTTGCCAATAACAATCGCTATCACCAATATCAACACTGTGATAATAATATTTGCCCGCATAAAGTCAGAAATACCGAGCAGTATTCTGGTTGCGATCGGAAGGTCCATATTTGCCTGATCAAAGATTGTCCGAAGCTGAGGAATAATAACCATCACCATATAAGTAGCGACCGCTACTAAAGCGAGAACGATGAAGATCGGATAGTACATGACACTCTTAACTTTTCCCAGGAAATTGGAGTCATTTTCAAGCTGGTTGGCCAGCTGGGTAAGCACGATATCGAGCTTACCAGTTGTCTCACCAGAATTGATGATGCTAACAAAAACACGGTCAAATGCCTCTGGGTGCTTGGCCAGTGCCGATGAGAAACTGGAACCCTCTTCCAGATCGTTCAGCACGCTGTGGAAAATATTTTTAATTCTCTCGGTTCTCGCCTGAGAGATAACAATTGTCATAGCCTTGGTCAATGGTAAGCCAGCAGAGACCATTGTTGCCAGCTGACGCGCAAAGAGAGCCTTGTCCTTAAGCGTTATTCTCGACAAAAACTGAAAGGAAAATTGATTTTTCTTTTCGGAAACTAACTCAAGGGCGACTAGATTGTGGTTCACTAAAATCTTCTCAGCCTCATACTGATTAACGGCATTTACTGTTCCTGTGACAATCTCACCTTTGTTGTTTTTTGCTTTGTATAGAAATCTCATAAAAGTTCGTAAAGTTTTTAAAGTTCGTAAAGTTTGTAGAGTTTTTAAAGTCCAAACAGTAGGCGAGACTGACCGAACCTTATGAACTTTTAACTTTATGAACCTTATGAACTATTTAATACACCATCATTTTGAAGCCCTTGGGGTCAAGCGCCCAGGTTAGAGCGTCTTCTAGTGTAATATCCCCTCTTGATACATATTCTGCCAAGACTTTATCCAAGCTAATCATGCCCTCCGAAGCAGAGGTTTGGATAATATTTGGAATCTGATAATTTTTGCCCTCACGAATAAGGCTTTTGACAGCTGAATTGGCAATCATAATTTCTGCAGCCAAAACTCTTCCACCGCCAATCTTTGGGATCAGGCGCTGAGAAACAACTCCAAGAAGAACAGAGGCCAGCTGGCTTCTTACCTGCTGTTGCAGGTGTGGTGGAAAAACGCCTACAATTCTGTCGGCCGTTTCTGCAGATGAGATCGTGTGCAGTGTTGTAAAAACAAGGTGTCCGGTCTCTGCCATTGTTAGCGCAGCCTCAATTGTCTCTAGATCACGCATCTCCCCAACGAAAGCGACATCAGGATCCTCTCTAAGAGCGGATCGAAGAGCTCGCGCGTACGTGTTCGTGTCAGAGCCCAATTCACGTTGAGAAATTATGCTTTTTTTGTGTTCGAAAATATACTCGATAGGATCTTCGATTGTGATAATATGCTTGCGTTGTTCACTGTTTATCTTGTCGATAATAGCAGCCAACGTCGTCGATTTTCCCGAGCCGGTGGGGCCGGCGATGATAACAAAACCTTGGCTATGCTCAGTAAATTGCTCCAAAATTGGCGGCAAGCCCAGATCCTGGAAATTCCTGATGTCCTTCGTAATCAAACGAAGTGATGCCGCTAAAGAACCCTTTTGGTGGTAGAGGTTGACACGAAAACGGACGTTCTCATAGCCAAACGAAAAATCAATTTCCTTCTTCTGCCTGAGGGTCAGCATCATTTCTGATGGAGTAAAGGACATCACTAGTCTTTTCACACTCTCGCCATCCAAAACTGGAGCCTCTGGAATTGAGACCAATTTGCCATCGATGCGGACGACTGCCGGAATTCCAACGCTTAAATGTAGGTCGGACGTACCTTTTTCGATAGCAAAATCCAAGTATTTTGTTATCTCGGAATCGTTTTTTTGTGTCACGGAAACCCTCCTAGGTCAATGAACGGCGCTCTTACAATATTATAGATGAGTACTAGCGCTAAGTCAAAGTTGCAAAGGTGCAATAAAGACGCAAGGCTAGCAAAGCGCTAGTGCCAGAAATTTCTCTGCTGCGCTACTTCTTTATCGTCGTATTGCTGACTTGTTGCTTTACGCACTGATCTTCTTGTCTTCTCAGGTTTCGAACTCATGACTCTTGTGTTGCTTGCAACACCTCATCAAGCGTTGTGATGCCTTGCAGTGCTTTCATAAACCCATCCTGTCGCATCGTAATCATCCCATCTCGAACAGCGACAACCTTTATCTCATCTGCTGGTCGCTTACTGGCGGCCATCTCCTCGATCTCCGGATTCATGCTCATAACCTCAAAGATTCCTGCCCGGCCCTTGTAACCATTGGTGCAATGAGAACAACCCTTACCATAGTAAAACTTGAGCTCCTTCGGAATGCGAGCAAGATCCTGGGTGTTCTTTGGGGAAATTTTCGCCAGATCGGCCCTAATCTCTTCGAGTAATTTCTGCGGCACCTTAACTTCTTCTTTGCAAAATGAACACACTCGTCGAATTAACCTCTGTGCAATAACCAAATTAATCGAAGAAGTGATCAGGAATGATTCCACTCCCATGTTGATAAGCCGGGGTAACGAATTTGCGGTATCGTTTGTGTGGAGAGTAGACAGAACCAAGTGGCCAGTTAGCGCAGCATGGGTTGCCATGCCAGCAGTTTCAGCATCCCTAATCTCTCCAACCATAATAATATTAGGATCCTGCCGAAGAACACTTCTAAGCCCAGAGGCAAAGGTAAAACCGATTTCCGGCTTAACCTGGCACTGATTAATCCCCGGGATTTCATACTCTACAGGGTCTTCTAACGTAACAATATTCACACCAGGAACACTAACTCGATTAAGTATCGCATAGAGTGTGGTTGATTTTCCTGACCCGGTCGGCCCTGTCGACAGGATGATACCCCAGGGCTGCTTAATAGCTTTGAGTGTCATTTCAAGAGCACTTCCCTGCATACCCAGATCTTCGAGTGACAACGGTCCCTGGTCTTTGTCTAATACTCGCATAACCACCTTCTCGCCGTTTACCGTCGGAAGCATAGACACGCGGACGTCAACCTCTCGGCCTTTGAAGACCAAATCGAATCTACCATCCTGTGGAATGCGCGACTCATCAATCTTCAGCTTGGAGAGAATTTTAATACGCGCAATAATTGGCGGATGAAAATTTAGCGGCATTTTGATTGCCTCTTGCAGTACTCCGTCAACCCTGTAGCGCAAGCGCAAATGCTTTGATCCTGGCTCCAGGTGAACATCGGAAGCTTTGCTGTGTAGCCCAAAATCAATTACTGCGGCCACTATCTTTGGAACATAGCCCTCTTTGACAATTTTATCGAGAATTGAAATCTCGTTCACCTCTGTGCCACCAAGCAGAAGGCCGATATCCTTCGTCTCCAGAGATACTCTTGACGGCGCAGAAGTCTCCACTAGACGCTTCTCTTCTGGCTTCTTCTCAACCCCAACTTCCGCGTTCTTTTCTTGGCCGCCAGAAACATTATCCTTCTTGAACAAATTGTCATCTTCATCGGAAACAACCTTGATGGCTGTTGGCTTACCGGCTTCTGCCTGCACTGAGACTGCTTCTTCTGGGGCAGAAGAGTCTTCCGGCTCACTCTTCTTGGGCGAAGGAGTTTCATCGACGGGGTTCTCGCCCGGTGCTTTGTCCGTATCATCTCGAGGCATAAACTTGGCGAAATCCGGTCTCTCATCAAATGTTATTTCCGGTTCACTGGGTTTCCGGTTGGAAAGGATAGAGTCGAGCATACCCTTGAATGAGGCACTTTTACCTGATTGGTCCTTGACATCATTGGCAACCGTTTTTTCCTGACCAAGGTCACGCTTCGGCCGCTGATTGACGGGCTTATCGTATGACTCTAGGGCATACCTGATATCGTCTGCTGACGTCGCAAACGCCTCAAGATTGATACCGTTCTCTTTCTTCAGGAATTCTAATATTTTTCTGGTCACGGAAGAGTCCGGAGTTTCGCAACCAACAAGATACTCATCTGCATCGTTCTGACCAAAAATAACCAACCTGTAGCGCTCAACAAAGTCCCGAGGCAATTTTTTGAGGTACCTGTCGTCGATGACCTGATTTCGCAGATAAACAACTGGAAGACTACCCTGCTTAACCAGTGGTGCAGAGCTTTTTCTGGGGTCATATTGCTTTATGGCCTCATCGAAATCAACCTCTCCGGTGACAAACAATTCAACGCCATAGCTACGATCTTCAAAAAACTTCGCTAAACTGACAGGGTACCGAACAAGCAAATCGGCCGGTCTCGAGACTGCCAGCCTGATTAAATTATTGCTTACATTGAATGGAATAACTCCGAATTTCTGAGCAACTTTTTTAGGCAATGCGGCCTTGGCGCTTTCGGGTATTTGAACGTTAGAAAGAGAGATATAGGGCATCTTAAGCAATATGCTATACGCCTTGTTGATAGTCTCCTTGGTGACTAAACGATTCTTTACCAAAAAATCTTCTATTTCCCTGCTTGTCTTGAAGTGAGCTTTCAACTTGTCAGCATCTTCGGCATCAAGAATGTCCTGTAAAACAAAAATGTCCAGTATGGACTGGCCTGCAAGAACGCTCTCGGATAAACCCTTGAGAGTTTGAGAATTTTTGTATTTTACGTCAGGCATAATGTGGGAGAATTGACTATTTATACATGGGCAGCAAGCAAACCGTTTTACTCGGTTGGATCAAAGGGATTGCTGCGCCCCATTTTGTCTATAGGAGTCGCGAGCGGGATGTTAGCGTTATTTTCAAGATCGCCAATCAATAGCGACGACTCACTTTTTAAGCTACGTATCTCAACCGGTTTGAGATTCTCGGGAACAACAAATGTATTCTGTATTCCCCTGGTCCCAGACCAAAGCCAGAAAAAGAGAACAACTGTTGTTGCCAAAATCGCCAAACTGCCCACAAGATTTAACAATCGATAATTCATATATCTCCTAACTGGCTTTCCGACACTACTCTAAAGGTACGGCCGGAAGCTGTGTTGATGACCCCTGACCAGACAACGAACTACTAGTGCGCTTGTAGGCATCCACCTCAAGCGAAAGAGTTAAATCATCGTCATTCGAGGAAACACTAAATGTCTTGATATTCATGTAGCGAATATCATTTTCTATTGATGAGATAAACTTACTTAATTTTTCGAAGTCACCCTTAATGTTAAAAACTATGCCGATAGTACTGCCAGCAGAAGTATCATCAGAGATTTGCAAACTTGGCAGCGATGCTTCGTTCTTGATTGCCAATGCTTCTAGCTCCGTAATAAGGTTAGGCATATCTGTGTCTGCTGGTACAGAGAGCAATAGCTTGTCGACAGTGTCGCCAAGCTCCTCAAGGTCAGCTTGTGCCCCTTTAAGAGAATCGAGCTTATCTCTGGAGGATTCAATCTCGCTTGTTAACGCTAGCATTTGGGACTTATCGGTCTTGTACTGCGGAACAAGCACTTTCCATGAAAAGATAAAACAGCCCGCGATCAGCAGTAAGGCGAAAGCAAAGTATTCTGTTTTGAGATTACGATTCATTGATTATCCTCAAAAATTACTTACACTGTCAGAGGACAGGCTATCCGTATCCACAGATTGGCTGGAATCATCAAGAATTGACGATGAATCTATGACTGTACTACCTGCAGTGTCTTCAATAATTTCTTCAGCAGCGCTGCTGCCAGTCTCGGCTGCCAATCCCTTGGTGGTATCGACGCTAGCAGATATCACAAAAGATGCCTTGGGGTTAGTCTCATCCGCATCATCAGCCACACCAAAGGACTGAAGTTTGACACCAGAAAGAACTTGCCATGATTGCAGCGCCATCATCAGCTCAGCGATAGAGCGGTATGATTTAGTTGACCCTGTTATCGTAATATTGTTATCAGAATTGAAGGAAAGATTGCTAACCTGAACGTCGTTAGTAATGTATTTGAAAAATTCAGGCAAAAATTCATTTACTGCATATCGCTTTGACGCCGCGTCCTTTAGCATGGTTACGGCGTCCTTAAAGTCTGCCGCACGCTTCTCAACCTGGCTGTAGGTTGGACTAGTAATCTCTTGAATAATTGTATCCTTCTCGTCCTGTTTGCTGATGACCGCACTAGCCAAGTTTCGATTAGTCCACCAAAACATAAATGTAACAACAACAGAAATAACAACCGCAAAAACGATAATTATTGTACTGTAATCAAAGCTCTCCTTGTCGGAGAACTTGATAATTTCCCCCATCTCCGGTGGCTTGGCAGCGGACTTGCCCGCTGTTTTTTTAGAAAAAACCCCCGCCAATTGCATTTACGACCCTCCTAGAACTTGATGCTATCTACTCTATTTTAAAAGCTTATTTACCGTTGGTCAATAGCCACCGGGTATAAAGTTGATAGTAGATAGCGGAAGATACAAGGGGGGTTATATTTTTATCCCCCACCCTCTACTTTCTACTATCTGCTTTCTACTCTTCCGCTTGGGGCATGTTGAGATAACGAAAACCAGAAGGCCAATCCTGGCCCAAGCTGTAATCATAATAAAAGGCGCTATTACTAGCAGAGCTAATGTTAAAATTCTTTGCCACAAAAGCACCGCTAAAAATTGTATTGTTGCGCTGAACCGTGAAGGTATCCCGAGAGAAGATGGCTGCTTGAATCTTGTTGTTGCCAGCAAAGGTAATATTGCCCGTAACGATGATGCCAAGCCGGCTGTTGCGATCGCCATGTTCGATAGACACGCCATCACCAATAGTCATGTTACCCTTAACAATTATGGTTCCCTTGCCGTAATACAAATGGTCATGATTTGTAAGGTTTAGGTCGCCATCGACAACCCAAACCTTGCCTTCTGGATAAGCACTGGCCTCACTTGGGGTAGTGCTCGTATAAATTCCCGCGCCTTTATTAATATCAGTTCCAGAGGGAACACCAGCATTTTGCAAATACCAATTATACAAATTAATTGCGTTCATATTCTGCAAACTGTGGGTAGCATCATTGATCACCACACCCTCGCTAGCGAGAACATCAATCTTTTCTTTGTATTGCTTGTAAACTTCGGTCTCAGTTGCACCATCACCCTTAAGCCAAGTCGATTGAGCTTGCGGATTGAGTGTATAATTTCCCAGTTTCCAAGCGGAATCAGCCTTTGGTAAGCCATTGGTTTGAGATTGGGCAAGATTTTTGCCCCAATACTTGAAACTATCAGCCAAACCATCTCTTGAATAAATATCGCCCAAAGCAAGGCTTTTAGGATACACCGTAGCCGCGACCTCAATCATTGCTTTATTGCTCTGCTCAGGATCAGAAAACAAAGTTCTGCTAGTCATTAGCTGAATGCCATTTGCAATACTAGGAAATGTTTCGAGGATAAAACAGGCCGTAGTGACACTCAATCCACAAGATGATATCGAACGAGCAAAGCCTAATTTAAACGTTGGGGGAGTGAGAACGTTAATGTCATCTGAGGAATAATTAACAACCGCCTCGTTACCATTGAAGCTACCGTAGTATGTATCCTTACCATCAACAATAACGCTTGCCTGGCCAGCCATGACATCTGGTAACTTACCCGAAGAGGCAAAAGTAGGTGTGGGCAAAACAGAAAGCAACAAAGCCAGTGAGGTTAAGATGAGTCTCATTAATTCCTCGTTACAGTACAATTATAAGACAGCTTTATCGAATTAAGACTGGGATCAAGAAGGCGAAATTTCCAATAAACATGGTTGGTTTCATTTGTCTGACGAATAATTCTCAGCTTGGCAGCATCGTTTGGAACGGAATTATTAATTGTACCTATTTGACAAGAGGCACCAGAAATAAGTGGATTTGTCGCCAAAATATAGTCCCGAACCTCGGTATCTATCCCGGCTACCAAATTAGAGACGGTTAGCTCGACGGTAATGACATCATTCGCCTGGAGTGAATACGGGTTGAAGCCAAGGCCTGTCCCCGGCCTATCGTATGGCACTAAAACTTTACTTATAGTCACAGCTGGCTGGCTTAACTTTTTGATTATTATCCGACCCCCGCCTCCTCCTCCACCAGTATTTTCACCACCGGCAGCGCCATTCGCCTCAATACCAACTGGAGTATGTATGTCAGAAAGAATGTAACCATATTGACCACCAGATAGTCCGTTCGAAGTGGCGACTGCATTGGCTTTGTTTGACGGCATTTGGTATTGGCTTGCCTCAAGCCAAATCATGCCGCCCGATCCGCCGCCAGACCACCCGGGCATATCATCACAGTCCGTTGCAGCACCGAGCCAGCTATCGTGGCAATCCCGTCCATTCACTCTGCCACCACCAGTACCATTTGCCTGAATCACAGACCCGTCATTCAAGACTATCCTCGCGGCCCGAAAATGGATTCTTCCCCCTCCAGCGCCACCAGAGGTTCTACCGTCAGCGCCTCCATCACGTCCCACAACCCAAACTCCACCACCACCGGACCCGAAGTGGAATTGATTCGCATCATATGTTGAGTAGCTTGTTGTCGCAGGATAAATCTTACCGTTTGTACATGTTGTTGACCCATCGGCGCAACCGTTGGACCCACCGACCCCGCCAAAACCACCGCCACCGGAAATCTGATCCCTAGCAGCTGCATATTTTCCTACGCCCCCTCCCGGACCGCAGCCACCATTTCCATTTATGCCACCCGGTCCACCGGAAGCATTGGCAGTAACCTTGCCATTGCTCTCAAGTATAAGGTCTGTATCTAGCTCAATATTGATGCCCTGGTTGCCGCTACCGTTATTCCATGACGAACAATCCGTCAAAGCAGAATTAGTCCACTGATAAAGCTCACCGTTGTTTCGAATGGTTAAGCTCTTGTATCTGACGGGAGTAGTTCCGTTGGCAACCCAGACGCGCTTGTTGTCAATAATCACATCTTTGCCCACACACGAAGGCGGGATCCAGTCATTAGTACTGCTGCTTGTTATGGTACAGAGCTGAGTTACGCTATTAAACTCCAAGCGGATTCTGCCACCGCCACCGCCACCGCCACGAGCATTGTTATCAACCGTGTTGCCACCCTTGGCCTGAATATTGCTACCATAATTTCTTTCTGTCGAGATTCCGCCATAAGATACTGTGGCCGATTCCCCATCATTCCCCCCATCTCCACCGCTTGCATTAGGCGATAATCCAGCATTGATTTCTGTTATCAGGGCACTTGCAGTAAGCCAAACAGTTCCGCCTGCGCCACCACCACCGCTTGCCCGATAATCAGCTGTGCCATCACCACCATTGGCGGTAATTGATGAGGTAGAGTCAATAGCGATTGTACCAGCAGTAACGCGGATAATTCCACCGCCAGCTCCACCCCAACCAATACGATTGTTGTTGCGACGACGGGCTGTTCCCCCGCCGGAACCGTGCTGAAACGGAGCGTCAGCAAGTCCATACTCGCCGCCGCCTGGATTGCTCCCATCTCCACCTTCACCACCATAACCGCCGCCGCCGCCGGAGGTACCCGACTCGTAGATGCTATACCCCTGCCCACCGCCTGGGCCCCAACCATCACACGCCGTCTCGCGATTATGCGCTGCTTCCGCACAGTCTATTTCACCGCCAGGGAAACCCTTGGCATCCGCATTAATCTTTGCATTATTTTCGAGCTTTAAATCTTGAGTAACCGTAATTTCGATCTTTTTTCCAGAGCCAGACGCTGTTATATTGCCATCATAATTGGTGTCTGTTCTGCGAACTAGTGGATCATGAACAAGCTTTCCGTTGTTCTTGATTGTTAGGTTCCTAAATGTATGAGGACCCGTAATCGTAACGATGACTCCATCAATAATAACATCGTCATTTGAGTAATCGGTAGTGGTACCCATGGTCCTGTTGCCGGCAGGAGTGGTTGAGTCAAAGGTCGTCGCCTTTGTTTGTGTTGGGTTCTTGACTACCAGTATTTGAGACAAAAATACTACAACCAAAGCCGAGGCCAAAACCGTCAACAGACGTATCTTGAACCTGAGATCTAGTGCTCGCGAAATTGAGTGCTTTGACATAAACCCCTCGTCTTTATGCAAAAAAATTGTGGACGATTTTCCTATCTACTATGTTATCCAATTTGTGTCCAATCGGTCAACTGCCTATTAATGGATAATGTCATAGCGCGGCCTGCCAAAGGGAATTCGGTCAGGAGCGCTATCGCGGCCATAAAACATAGAAGCCGGATAAGCCACACCCGGACCGAACTTATTGTCTATTTCATCAAGAACATGAGAAATCTGGCGAGATTTATGAATTTCTGAAAAGAGAGAAATCTGTTCGCCCCTCATTCGAACCAATCCGAAGGCTGACACGGAAACAAAAATTGGCTGACGCTCCCTAAACCCTAACTGATCCGGGCTATCGAAGTCATTCCACAAACATTTCCTAAGCAAAAATTCAACATGCTGACGAAAACTATTGTTGTCGCAAAAAGGATCCACCCTTTTGCTCTGATGAAAATTATTATGATCCGTGAAACCGATAGCGACTGATACACCGCTGGCCCAACAGCCACATTGCCTCAATCGATACCCCGCCTTGTAGATAAGCTTGTCCAAAACTGATAATGCCCCTTGTTTTGTCCTAAGATCAGGAGAAAGGACATGAGAGTGACCAATTGTTTTACCCTTGGCCTCAAACCTATCGACCTCATATCCCCTAAGCCGAAAATACCAAAGACGGCCTGGGTGATTGAGGATCTGGCGCAACTCAGACAAGGTCATATGATATAGGGAAAGAGGTGTAAAAACTCCCTTCGCCTTCAAAAATTTTTCCATGCGCCAATTTATCCCGGGCAGGTCAATCAGTTGCAGACAAGAGTAAAAAGATTCTAGTTCATCAAGCTCCAGAACTGTCATCCCGTCGGGTTTTTTGCTCTCACCTGCCACCTTGGACAAAAAATAGTTCGGACCAATACCGATTGAGCAACGAAGATAGTCCCCGACATCTTTCGCCATCTTTGCCTTAATACTTAGCGCTAACACGGCAGAAGACTTCTTGTTCTGCTCCCTTGGCGTCAAGCGCAGCAAAAATTCATCAATGCTCAACGGTTGGTAAAAGGGCGTGAAACTTTCAACAACCTTTTTTATCTCTTTGTGATAGATCATGTAGAGAGCGGGGCGCGACTCTAAAATAGCAACTTTGGGATAAATACTCTTGGCCTCCCCGACTTTAGTACCAGTTTTTATGCCCAGAGCCTTTGCCTCAGAGGAGGCCGCGATAATGCAACCGCTGTTACCGGTATAGGGAGCAACACCAACCGGCTTCCCTCTTAGCTCTGGTCGGACCTGCTGCTCAACAGAGGCAAAGAAGGAGTTCATATCGAGAAAGAGAGTTCCATAATCCTTTGGAGGATTATGGAACAAGTTAATAAAGTTCATAAGGTTTATAAAGTTAATTCTTGATCGCTTTAATCAGGGCCGATAAAATTCGACAAATATCAATAGTCTCCCGATGAAATTCATCAAACAAATTCTTGTCGATGTAATTTAATTCAAGTGCCAAATACAACATTGACCTAACTTCAGCACAGGACCCCTTAGCAATATAAAGAAATTTGCCAAACTCTTTGTTGCCCTTTCGCTCAAAACCCTCAGCAATATTATTCATACTCGACACCGAGGCGCGCCTTATCTGGTCTCTAAACGAAAAGTCTCGCCAACTATTACTTATTGAGTAAATATTAATGGCTAGCTCTTTTGACTTTTGCCAAGCAATAATATCTTCAAACTTTTCGATCTTCATGTTCCCCCCTGCTTAGTACTTTATGAACCTTACGAACTTTATAAACTTAATGGTATCATCATTCCGAACAAAAACCAAACAAGTTATCAACAGAATGTTTTTTCCAAAACGGGTAGAGCTTTTCAACAATAAAGATTTTCTTTGGCCATTAAACTCTTCTAAACTTCTTTCTCATTGTTACTATGGATATAGGGGGAGAGGAGGATTATGAATAAAGTAAACACAAGAAAATTATTTTCTTTTGCTGGGTTCGGGCAGAAAGCAAAAGGCTTGGTGGCTGGGTTTATAATGCTATCGTCAGCAGGACAATTCAATCCTGCCGCGTTGGCTGGATATACTAATGCTGCATACAACAGCTACAAGCCACGATACGATTACTACCAGCCAGACACTAATAGATATGATAGCAACCCGACCGTTTTCCAATCAGAGCAGTACTATGGCGGCGACCCACGCAACTATGTGGCGCAAGGTCAACGCTATGGTGCATATCTAACACCAGAACAAGCAGCGCTGCGCTTCCATGATCGTAACTTTGATTTTCGTTTTGATAATACAAACAAGGACATGGTTACACCGCTAACTCTCCAGCCGATAGGATACAATCCTTATGATTATTATCAGTACAGCAGATCGGCCCGCTGGCGCTATGGTCAGCCCGCCCACAAGATGGTTGTTTATCAAAACATGTATCCCAATGTAGATGTTGCATACCAGGGAGACCAACGGCGATTTGGATATGACTTCTGGGTTCGTCCCGGCGGCAATCCTAACAATGTAGTGCTAGCATTTAATAATGTCGGACAGGTCAATGTGGCACCAAACGGAGAACTTGTGCTGGTGATAGACGGCAGGCAACTTCGCTGCGCCAGACCAAGCGTTTACCAAAATTACAACGGGGCCAGGCAAACAGTCCCTGTCAACTACCGGGCTTACCCCGACAATCGTGTTGGATTTGATTTCGGACAATACGACCCTAATCAGAATCTCTACATGGACCCAATTTACTTCGACCCCATCTATTAAATGAAATAAAAAACTGACACCAGGTTAGTGCCAGCATGGAAAGAATCAAACAAATAGATAGATCAGCGAGAAACAGTAAGCAGGCTACCTGCTCAGGGTCTTGCCAACAAACAATTATCGGCAGGAGTTGATGTAGGTAGCCAGAGAAAGCAGGTCCAAGTGTAGCCCCACTTCGCGAGCCTCACACTCGAGTGAGCGACACCGATAGAAGAGTTCACCCAATGTCGACAGGGCAAAGTACACCTGCTCATTCGACAATGTTGCTTCATCATTCACGGCATTTGTCATGATCCCGACAGAACGACGATAGTGAAAGACACGGGTATTCATACCGCGAAGCTCAACGTCTAGCCGACCCAACATTTCAACCGCTCGTATGCGTGGCTTATCGAAAAGAGGCCAAAGTTGAGTTTTATCAGTAACACCAGCTCCCATCTCCCTCCACCAAGCAGCGGTAAATGCCATAACCTCACGGCCATCGCCTGACACTTTTACCGATTGAGGCAATCTCAAATCCGAAACCATGCTCTCGGCCGTCTTCTGCCGTTCCAATAATGCTTTATGGTTATCGCAACAGTGAAACGTATCAAATCCTGCCCTTCTCCCACAACCGGCCTCAAACAAACGCGCAAGCCAACAAGTGGCTGTGTGATAGTTGTAAAGGATACCGATTTTGTCCTTCCGACCTTGTTCCATCGCACATTCCTCCCTTTGCCTAAGATAGGCAAGACGCGGTTATAATAGCCCAAATATCCCAAATGATCAATACAATTTGTTGACATCTAAATGAAACAATGGTACAAACGATCAGATGCTATGCGCGAGATCTAGCACAGCATCTGCAGGGAGGAACCCAATGGATATGGACGGATCTTCGTCTCAACAGAACTCTGTTATCGATGTTGATCCTCGGCGCTTTGGTTTTAATACGGAGAAAAACCCGGCGCTCGAGATACTCCGCCACACCATCCAAATTGCAATTGATATGCGAGCGTCGGATATTCACCTTGAACCTATGGGCGAAGGTATGCGCATTCGACTTCGCGTAGACGGGCGACTCCAAGAGTTCAGGCAGCTAAGTGCCCTGGAAGAGCCTCCGGTTGTCAATGTTTGGAAAATAGCCTGCAATATGAAGATCGAAGAACACAGGCGCCCGATGGATGGACGTTTCAGCGTCATCCGAGAAGGTAAGAATTATGATCTTCGAGTAAACGTTTCCCCCGTACAGGCCAGCACAGGAATCAACCGAATGGGTATTACTGCGCGCATTCTACCCAAAGAGGCCGTCATGATCGACCTCGAGCAACTTGGGTTCAGCGCTTCTGTTCGAAAAAGCATTGAAAGAGTTATCGGCCACAGTCATGGTATGCTGCTGGTAACAGGTCCTACCGGCTCGGGTAAATCGACCACGCTCAGCTGTGTCCTTGCTATGCTCAACAGCCCAGCCAAAAAGATCATCTCGATCGAAGATCCTGTAGAGATCATGGTTCCAGGAGTTGAGCAAATGCAGGTGAACAATGCCGCGAAGGTTGACTTTAACTTTGCGACTGCACTGAGAGCAATGCTTCGCAGAGACCCAGACATCATCATGGTCGGTGAAATTCGCGACCTGGAAACAGCAGAGATGACACTGCGCGCTGCGCTTACTGGCCACCTTGTTCTTTCTACCTTGCACACTAACGATGCCACCTCAACGGTCTTGCGCCTGATTGACATGGGGATAGAGCCTTTCCTAGTTGCCGACATCCTTGTCGGCGCCTTGGCACAACGGCTTGTGCGACGTATTTGCACCCAATGCAAAGAAGCGGTTGAGATAAATGCCAGCCAGCTAATTCCACTTGGACGAAGGCCTTCATCGCCAGAGGAGAGAATCAAGGTTGGCAAAGGGCGTGGCTGTGACGCTTGCCGCAACACTGGCTACAAAGGGCGCGTCGCCCTTGCAGAGATCATGATGGTTACACCATCGATTGTCAGGCTGATCACTCAGGGCGCCGGCCAAGCAGACATTCAAGCCGCCGCCATCAACAACGGAATGCGCCCGCTCTTACTCGACGGGCTTGATAAGGTCCTTGCAGGACTGACAACGATCGAAGAGGTTATGGAGGTTGCCACTACTCTCGAACCAGACGAAGAAACAGAAGAGTAGTAGCGCCTTGATTTGATTAGTTCGCCTGGCCTACCCCATTGGGGTAGGCTCGTTTTTATTAACACGCGAAAATACCATGCCTCGATTAACTAGCAATCCTCCACGGTATTAAGATTGCCACAATGCTCACCACCATAGTAAATACAGACTGTGCGATTCAAAACAGAGCGCCAAGAGTGTTGTATTGGCAAGCCATAAATAATAAAATCAAATTGTTTATCAAGATAATCGCGACACAGGGAGGATAGATGACAACGGCCAGCAAACCCGAATGGGCAAGAAAACTTGATAATTTGGGCGAACGATTTAACTCCAGTCCGAAGAACAAACGCAAGAACAGAACCATCGAATATATAGTCGCTATTGTCATTAATATTGTACTGATCGCAATTTGGGGTCGATTGCCACAATGGCTACCCTTCATCACCGACTCTTTTGCGGCCGTCTTGCCGCTTTTCTATATTTCGTTCGCAGCCACGATTGCCGCCAACATGCTCTTTCTTGTCTATGACGAAGTCCTTTTCAAGGCAACCATAAAGGCGGCCCTGAATATTCTCAGCATCGTAGTACTAATCACTCTCGATTATGTCTTCCCCTTCGATTTCTCCGCCTACCCGGGATCCGAATGGGAAATAGTTGCGAGAATTGTGCTCGTGGTTAGCATAATTGGAACCGTAATTGGCACCGTAGTGGAGTCTCTGCAAATTCTTTTTGGCCCAGAAAAATCGTCTTGATCGTCTTGTGACAAGTAACAGAGGAGAAGAATGAAAAACACTGCCCCCAATAGTGCAGTCTATGGCCTTGGCTTTATCGGAGCGCTTGTTTATTACATCAGTACGGCTACATCATTCGGCATGGGTGTCTTGGGAGTCTTGAAGGCAATCGTCTGGCCGGCAATACTGGTTTATCAAGCCCTCGAGCTCTTGGCCAAATAAGAGAAAAGGTTCCTCATTAAAAAAGGGGCTATGGGCCCCGTCAATGATAATTGATCCGGTAAATACTATACTAGCCTTTTCCGGCGGCCAGCTTGTGACTAAGTGCACCCTTCTCGGGAAAAGTAAACTTGTGTAATTTGTCGTAAGTAAGAGTGACGAGTTCCACCTCATTAATCCCAATGCCCTGCTCGTAAAACAATTTCCACTTAATGGGCAAGTTCGCTCGATTAAGGAAATCGATAGGATAGCCAGCCACATCATAAAGCAACACATTCTCGCCAAAATCACGATCGATTCTGATGGTAGCGCCCTCCTCAAACCTCCAAATAACCATACTGTCAGTAACAGAACGGCATGTTTGCTCTGTAGCTGATGTAAGCAAAGACCTATCAGTCGCCAAAAAACTAAAGATGGTGTTGCCGCCCTTAAGTGCAGCTTCACGCCGCGATAATGGCCTTGACCACATAGCCCTAACCTTAGCCAGGGCCCACACTAACCACCCCATTCGCGCTACTCCCTTCCGTTTGGTACAGCACAACAATACTCAAAGAGAACAGAATAATCAACTAACAAATATCATTATAGAAATTTACGCAATTATTGATGTTCCCCAAATAGTTCCGGATGCATGCGACACATGCACGCGCTTGAACTGGTAAACCGTTGGGGCTAATATCATAAGTATAAAATAATACCTCACAAAAATGGAAACAAAGAATATTTTTCTATATGGCTCTCCTGGATCAGGCAAGACAACCATCTCGGAAGCACTTCAAAAGCTTCTTCAGTGGGACTACCTGGAACTTGATAAGGTTAGACACTCTGCCCAAACCGGCAAGAGCCAAAAGTCTAACCCCTTTCTTTTCTATTACACAACTACCGCCTGGCAAGCATTTGGCGAGCTTACAAACGAGAGTGCTATTAAGGGTCTGCTGGAAATCAGAAAGGCGCTACAACCATTCGTTCTGAACGAGATCAAGCACCACGACAGCCCAATAATTGCCGAAGCTGCATTTCTCGATCCGAACGTTCTACTGAGCAAGGGCAGTATTGTTTTGGTGGCCTGCCCCGACACAACCAAACATCATAACCAATTCTTTGTCCATCGCCCAAGATGCGCAGAATCTGAGACACAATTCAAAGCAGCCTGCTTCATCGATCAATTCCTTCTTGGTGAAGCCAAGAGTCTTGGTGCAGTGATATACGATAATTCAGCCCAACCATTAGAGGAGCCGGAAATAATTCTTCAAAAGATTGGCATGGCATGAAATCGATCGACGAACAACTTATTGCTCCGTGTGGTATGGATTGCGGTGTATGCAAAGCACATTTGCGAGAGAAAAATCCTTGCCATGGATGCAATTTTGCGGATGACAGCAAACCAAAAACTCGCGTCAATTGTAAAATTAAGAACTGCCAAGAACGCAGGGGCAAGTTTTGTTTTGAATGCAGCAAGTTCCCTTGCGAGCTATTAAGTCATCTGGATAAGCGTTACCGGGAAAAGTACGGCATGGGTCAGATCGAAAACCTTGAATGTATTCGCCGTGAAGGCATGTGCGCCTTCCTTGAGAGCGAACGCAAGAAGTACGAGAGCGAAAAAGGCATCTATTGCGTCCATGATAAGAAATACTATTCGCAGCCAGATTGATCTGTTCTCTTTCAGCTATCTCAATTAGTACGCCATAGCTTGTTATTTGGAATGTTTAAAGTGGAGCATGGAATGGATATAGACACGACATTAAAGGTTGTTCGACATAAGATTGCCCAACTGCCAAAAAAGATGATGAGCAATGAAGAGCAGGCATTTGTGCAGCGATACATGGGCAATAACCGAAGATTTCTTGGGGCCAAAACCGGTGATCTGGTCAAAATTTCCAGAGAAGTAGTCAAAGACCAGAACAACCTGGAAATTGATGAATTGGTTGCCCTGATTAGCACGCTATTTGCCGCAGATAATTTCGAGGAATATGTTATTGGCGGCAAAATTATTACCTTTCTGAAACCAGATACTCGAGCAAAGATCTCTTTTGATCAGCTAGAGACGTGGCTCTCCGGGGCCAAAGGGTGGGTTGAGGTTGATGTTATCTGCCAATCATCCTACACCGGCCAAGAGGTGTTAGATCGTTGGGACGAGTGGCAAAAAATGATTAAAAAATTTAGAGAGAGCGACATCATCTCTCTCCGCCGGGCAAGTCTAGTGTTACAAAACCTTTCTATTCGAAAAATTAATGACAAAAGATTGCGCCAGCTTGCCTTTGCCACCATTGAAGAACTAAAGAGTGAAAAAGATGTTCTCATCACCAAGGCAATCTCCTGGCTTCTGCGAAGTCTCTCTGATCTGGACAAGAAGGAGGTCAAAGACTACCTATTGAAGAACGAATTGACTCTTCCGCGCATCGCCTTCCGCGAAACGATGAAAAAGATCGAGACTGGCAATAAGAACGGCAATACAAAAAAACGCCGCGGCTCCAAAGAGCCGCGGACGCGGTAAGTCCTATCTTAATCAAGAAAGAATATCTGGGCAGGACGCTCGTCCTGGCCAAACCTGGGCCCAACCTGCCACCATGGGCGAAGATCATCGACTCTCTCGTCCGAACCGACCCCGGGAGCAGTCGGCGTAATGTAAAGCTCTACCGGGCCAGAAGTGTTAGAGGGTCCATCAACTATCACAAAGAAAACCATCTTATCAGGGGTCCAGCGCGTCCGGACAACAGTTTCAAAGCGAAGGTTCCCGATTGACACCTGAACAACCTGCCCAACCCTGGGAATAATGGCATGCCAACCGCTAAAACGCGAATTATCACCCGTGAGCAGAAAGAGAGAAACAAGCCGATCTCCTCTGCTGACAGGGGCAAACTGCCAAAAAGGTCTGCGATCGTTAGCCTGATCAACCATTCCAATTCGCGATGCACCAGGGGTGATGTAAAACTCATGCAACCCCCCAGTGACAGAAGGTCCCTCAACAATGACTGAAAAGGTTTTCAGATCCCTTGTTGCTCGAGATCGAACCGTCGTTTCAAAGATCCGTCCCCAAGCATGCACCTGAACAACCTCTCCCACACTAGGGATACAGGCTGGCCAGTCACTGAATCTTTTAGCCATATGGCCTCCTCTCCTGTGTCCAGCTGTTGTACCATACTATAATTAGCTTTGTTTGTCAATAATATTCCCCTTTCTACCACCAGACTCTCTGCAACATGATATAATCGAGGGCCCATTTTCGTTTGAAAGGAAACAAGATGACAAACAAAAAAATTCTAATCGATTGGCTTAATGACGCTTACAGAATGGAACAAACAGTTGTTAAAATTCTTGAGGGATATGAGATTGACGCTGAAGATTATCCTGAGATAGTCATCATCATCCGAGACCAAATAAAGCAAACCAGAAAACAATCGATTGTAGTTCGATCCGAGATAGAAAGGCTCGGCGGACAGATAGTTGAGTCAGAATCAATGGAGCTGATAGATCTGACTTCCCCATTTCAATACACGGCCGGCAACATCGACCGAGACAGGGTGGTCAAGAATGCAATGACCCAACACGCCTTCGAGCATTTTAATCATGCCGCCTATACTGCCCTGATCAAAGCGGCTGAATTTTATAATGAGCCGCAAACCATCACGATCTGCCACAAAATAATGGCCGAGGACAAGGAGATGGCTCAGACAATTCAATCGAAACTATCCGGATTGGTAGAAAGGTTCCTGGGAAAACAAGCTAATTAAATATAATTTACTGACTATGCCGTTAAACAAAATGAGATTACCGTTAAGTAATCTCATTTTGAATACAGTTTTAAGGCTGTTAGCAAGTCTGGATACTAGTATCTTCTATCTCTTGAGTATCCGCCGCCGCCTGATCCCTCGCTGCGCTCTTTAGGCTTAGCAACATTGACGACAATCTTGCGACCATCAACCTCTTTGCCATCGAGCTCAGCAACGGCTTTCTGAGCCATCTCTTCTGTCTCGACTGTGACAAAACCGAATCCTCTTGGTCTCTGGGTCTCTCTGTCGAGGATAAGTGCTGCGTCAACCACTACAACTCCCTCAATTGCCTCGAACAATGATCTCAGTTGGTCCTGATCAATGCCGAAAGACAAGTTGCCAACGAACAATTTGTTCTTTTCGCTTTCCATTCTTTCTCCTTCTAACAATCTTATTTTAGATAAGATTCTAATTAACATAAATATATTTTATACGCACCCGGAAGAATTGAGCACCAATGCTGTTCTTTGAGTCAAAACGTTGGCGTCATCTATCGACGTAAAGCATTAATCGATAGTTCTGTCCGCAGATTTAGGCTGCAACAGCTACAACATTTTTTATCTAACCGATTCATAATACTCTTAATTGTTATAAATAGATAGTCGTGAGCGATAATTTGAGGTAAAAATGCAACACAGCATCAATTTCGGCTATCTTGCGCCAAAAAATCACAACCTATTGACCGAGATAATTTAGCAAAATATGACACGAAATGAGATCAGAACATACACTACTAACCCATATAGTAAGAATTCCAACCATTTATTATGTCATCGAAGCCTTTTTTACGAAAAATATCTTTCACTTTATTAAAAACTTCTTTTTGGACTTCTACGTCGCCCATACAAACAACTGCTCTTAGTTTACCGATAAATTCTTCACTACCCCAGACCAGATTGACCAGTGGATAATTCTTAAGCTCCCATTCTAAATACTTATTGTAGGGCTTCACCCTGCCCTCAAGGGCAAAGAGCGCCACTAGCAAGAGAGGAACAGATTCGGCTGCATCAAGCAGTGAGGCAATTGCATTGTTATCCCTACAGTTTTTCATCGAGCGATGAAAGCTATTTATATATGCATCCAAATTTCCCGACACAACTTCTTTTATCTTCTCCTCTGGTAATTTTCCTTTTTCCTCAATCAGTTTTTGGATCTCGCCCGCTTTGTCGATCTGAGCTTTTAGGTGGGTAAAATTATATCTATCCCATTCAAACCCGCTACCCCAATTGGCGTAATCCCTAAACTCGGCCAGCGACAGAACCTTAATATAGACATCACTTGTATCGGTAAAACCGCTATATTTTTCCCGATACTCTATCTCGCGACCATCATTTACTACAATGATGACATCGTAATCGGAGTGCTCCGTTGAGAAACCCTTGCCACGGCCAGCCACTAAGATGAATCCGATGATATTGGGATCACTCTCTGCTTCCGCCTGAACGCTCTCAAACATGAGATCTTTGTCCATAATTCTCTACTCCAGTTAGTTCTTTTCTTTATCAGATCTATTCGAATATATCACAAACCGTATATTGCTTTGATTTTTACACTTCTAAACATAAAATATCCAGTATCACACTGGACATTTTATGGCATGGACCAAATGAATCGTCCCGATAGTTTGTGGCAGGGGTACGAGGAATCGAACCCCGATCGACGGTTTTGGAGACCGTTGTTTTACCGTTAAACTATACCCCTAAAAAGTGTGAAAGGCCTGCCCGCAGTCGCTTCGCTCCAGGCGATGCAGGCGGGCGAAAGCATGAGAGTACTAAGCTGGCAGAATACAGATCTAATAAAAGATCTGTCTCGGCTAACAGTGCTTTCACACTTACTTTGTCTCTTTGTGTACAGTCTTCTTGCGATCGTGTGGGCAGTATTTTTCGAACTCCAAACGAGCAATAACGCCCATTCCCTTGAGGCGCTTCTCTGTGTGGTAATTCCTGCTTTTGCAAACTGTGCATTCGAGTGTAACTAATTTTCTTGCTTCTTTGGCCATTTTGTCCTTAATTTGTCGTCCCGAAACCCGAAGATAGCCCCGGGCTCTTGATTCAGGATCTATTCTAATGACTGGATTCCAGATCAAGTCTGGAATGACAATATATATTATGGAGCCATCTATCGGATTTGAACCGATAACCTACTGTTTACAAAACAGTTGCTCTACCGTTGAGCTAAGATGGCCTACCCTATCAAGCCATCAATCAACCCTTGCTTTTTCTCTGACCGCCAACCCTTAATCTGCATTTCCCGCTTGCGAGCCTCCGATTTGCCTGGGAAGACGCCGGAAATGTAAACGATTTCCATTGGGCCCTAATCGATCACAAATTTTGCGCCTTTGCCACTATTGTGCAAGGATAATCTTCTGATCGGATCAGGCGAGATTCCAGTGTAATACCGCTTTGTCTTGATCGATTGAGCGATGTAGACTTTCCACTCCTCCGTGTTGGCCCTTCGACTTCACTCCGTTTCGCTCAGGGTCACTCGACTTACGCAACTTAATACTATTGCCAAGACAAGTGGTTTACCGCGAGCGAGGCATTAACTTGTTAATGACGAGTCGAGTGGTGCTGGGAGTAGGACTCGAACCTACGAAGGCGTGAGCCGTCTGATTTACAGTCAGATGCGTTTGACCACTTCGCTATCCCAGCATAATATTAAAGGCCCTTCGATTTCGCTTCGCTCCACTCAGGGTCATTCGACTCTCGTGCTCAGCTAAACTATGTTTGCAAGAATGGTTCACCATGAGCGAGCCGTTGAGCGTTAGTGATGGCGAGTCGAATGGAGCCGTTGACGGGAATCAAACCCGTGACCTCACCCTTACCAAGGGTGTGCTCTGTCAACTGAGCTACAACGGCAGCTAGTATTTGAGAATAAACGTCCGAAACCCATGATATTTTATCGGTAAAGCTTCTCTGCAGAATTTTATCAACAGGCTGCGCGAAACCCTTAATCAACGTCTGTCATTGTATCATATTGTACAAAACAAAGCAATGTGTACGTAAGCTCATATCGAATCAAAAAAGCCCCACACTTAGGGCCTTTTTTGACTCGATATGAGCAGAATCGCTAGGCAGCACTCACTGCCTGTCTTGCGTCCTCTTCATCAACCTGAGCTTGAATTGCACCCAGGTCCTCAGATGCCTTATCGATAGCATCAAAGGCATCGCCTGCTGCTTGTTCAACTTTTTGCTTAATCTCAACAACCACACTCTTTAATTCGGTTGTCTCTGCTTCCAAGCTTTCAATGACAGCCGTGAGTGTTCGAATGTCTTCATCTAATTGATTTAAATCTGCCATATGCCTCCTCTTAATCGTAAATTAGACCTGTTTCATCGCTTCCATGCTGCTCAACTGACCACGCATAGTTGCGATTGCCTGTTCTCTTAGTGCCACTCTTTGCTGCATAACCTCAAGCATCTTAGTGTCTGAAGCTAGCTTTGTCTCTTCCTTGGTAATCTGTTCCAACATTTCGTGAATTTTTTTGCCTATTGCACCATCATTAAATCTTCGAATCAGACCGGTTCGAACTTCCCGGCCGGTATCGCAAGCACGATTGAAACGCTCGGTTCCCCAATCAACGGCATCGTCTTTAACTTCGACAGCTCTATTATAGCCATCAACCAATGTTCTACCAGCTTCCTGTGCTACAGCGACAGTTGTCTCTTTAACTAGCTTCACGTCTTCTACTGCCTGTTCTTTTAGATCCAGGCCGATTTCCTTGCCAAGAGCCACAGTTTCTGCTGCTAAATTTTTTGCTGCCTGGTCTGCACCGAGCACGCCATCGATTGCTTTTCCTCCGGCATCAACAGTTAAGCCACCAAGAAATCGTAAACCTTTTCCGACCTTTCTTGCCGCACCAGAAAACCTATTGCTAAGCCAACCTTTTGCCTGTTCGTACTGCTGGCCCACAATTTCTTTAGCTCCCTCAACCTGCCGCCCCAGAGCTTCCTTTCGCTCTCTTCCAACTTCGCTTGCAGCCCTTCGATCTACAGATATCTCAGCCATCGATCCTCCTAGATTAATATCTTTCTCATGTAATAAATTATGGCCTAATTATTGTAGCAATAATTTATTTTGTCAATGTGGATAACTCAAATTGTCCTAATCAGCTTCAAGCGGTCCACGAAATGGTTATTCAGATTTTGTTGGTAATCCAAAAGAAGATTAAAAATACATGTCTAATCCATCGCCTGTTATCTGGTTCGAAAAGCCTGAGCATGAGTACGCTGCTTTTCTTCGGCCTGCATTGCCAGATCACGGTAATCTTTGTTGTCAATATCGAGGACTGTTGCCCGCTTCAACGCTTTTGCTGCCTTTGCAAATTGTCTCACCTCCATGAAAGCGCGACCTAGCGCCGCATGCCAAGCAGATTGGCTTCGATCAAGAATAACTGCTTTCTGCAAATGCTCTATTGCTTGAGTAAAATCTTCGCTACGAAGCTCAATTTCACCCAAGCCAAAGTATGCTTCGCCCAATTCATCGTTACTCTTGATTGCCGTCTTGTATGCCTCTTTGGCATCCTCAAAATGGCCTCGCAGAGACGCGACTCTACCGATAACAACATAAGCCTGAGCACTGCGCTTATCTTTTTTTAATGCCTCCAAGGCCAAATCTTCAGCCGCCCGTAGGTCGTCTGAATCAAGGGCCTGGTCAGCCTCAAATAAAATTCTCGCAAGCTCAGGATCAAGCTCCATAAATCTTTTTTGAGCCTCATTGATGTCGCGGGGCGGAACAATATTATCCTGACCCTTGACGATCTCTTCCTGAATTTTTTCCAGTTCCTTTTCCCGTTTCTTGGCAAATCTACCCCAAAAAGAGACTGCCGGTTTGTCAGCAACCACTTCTGTGCCTGTTCGGGGGAAGTTACGCAACATCAAGAACAAGGCAAAGGCCAAACAAATTATGATCAGAATTTCTAGCAAGTTTACTCCAAGCCCACTTCTGGTGATTTAAAACATATCAAGCACTTAATTTTACCACACTTTTTCCAATGAAAGAACCAGGTCCTCTAACGCAAGACGTGCATTGGCGTTACCATCAATTGCTCGACGGCACTGGTGCAGCAAGATCATTGCTTCGGCGTATTTTGCTTCTTTTTTTTCAAGCAACTGCTGACGCAGATAACTTTCGATCGATTCTAGCAAAGCTTTTGTCTTGCCATCTTTTGTCATATCACCAATTGTTTTAGAGGCTAGCGCAAAGCCACCTTTTATCCACTCGATTGATATTGATTCTACAGACTCATTGTCTGCACCGGAATCAATGCGCGAGACTCTGCAACGCGAAATAATAGTGGGCAAAACTGCAGAGTTAGCAGAAAATAGAATGAAAGTCGCCCCTCGTGGCGGTTCTTCCAAAGTTTTTAGAAGAATATTGGCCGATGAATCATTTAGCTTTTCACAGTCGTGTATGACTGCCAGTCTCCCGCCTCCCTGTGGGGACAGATTGATCTCATGGATAAGTCTGCGGACGTCTTCAACTTTTATCTCTCCACTCTTGCCGGTATCAGAAGATGGCGCAACAACAGAAATATCCTCTGATAGTATTCCCTTACTTTCAGTAAAGTAGCCAACCAGCTTTTCGTTTTCCTGGTCCTTCCCGCCTATAAACAAATAGGCATGAGACCAGGAATTTTGCTTGGCATCATTCTCTAGAACCTCTTCTGCTTTCATCACCCACACTCTAGCAAACACACCCGAAATTGACAAGAGAAAAACAGGCGGGTAAATTAATAATGAATACGATCGAAAATTGTATAATCCAGACACTAAAGCCCGGGATCTAGCTTTTACTAACAGAAAGAAGTCAAATGGAAGGTGACACCTCCAAACTTGAAGATAAGGTTCTATTGTGCAAAGATTGCGGCAAAAGATTTCTTTGGACGGCCGGAGAGCAAAAGTTCTTCATCGACAAGGGGCTCCAAAACATTCCAAAACGCTGTAAGATCTGCACCGCAAACTACAAAGAGAAACTGAGAGAAAAACATCCGATCTGGGAGATTAAATGTAAGGTCTGCGGCAAAAAGGCCGAGGCACCATTTGAGCCAAAGGGGAGCGATATTTTGTGCGAGAGTTGCTTCAATCTTGAAATAGAAAAGAGAGACAAGGCAATTGAGGCCATAGGAGAAAGAGTTCCTGAGTAGGAACCGGATGATTAGCCAACCGACAAAAAACGCGTTTGAGTTCTAAGATAGCGCGTCTATTCGCTTTTTTCTGTTTGTGCTACCTTTTCGAGATTCTGGTACTTTTTGAGAGTACGAAGACATTGAGTGCACACAAGAATACCGCCAACTTTTTGGAGGTTAGGTTTGAATTTTCGCTTGGTATGATTTTGAGCGTGAGAAACGAGACTCCCTGTATGGGCTCTCTTTCTGCAAATTAAGCACTGGGCCATAGTCAAGTCCTTTGTGTCTATGGTAAACTGTTACTGTCTGAATATAGCACGAAAGTGACTTTAAATCAAGACCAAAAAGCACGAAGGGTCTCAATGAAAAATCACGCTCTTGCAGCCTCGCTTAAAACTTAGCACTTTCCGGCCTTGGCTCGAGCTTTGGCCAGTCTCGGCTTGTCTAAGCCAAAAGGGCCGAGACAGGTCATGCTTCCTTAACTTTCACACTTTTGAGAATTTATTATGTTTCTACTCAACCTACTTCAAAATCCAATCTTTTTCGTTGTTTTCCTAGTCGCCTTAGTGGTTGCGATTACTGTTCATGAGTATGCCCACGCCTTAGTGGCTAATAGACTCGGTGACAGCACACCCAAATATATGGGGAGAGTTACGCTTAACCCACTTGCCCACTTGGATCCGCTTGGAACCCTGTTTCTGTTTATTGCCGGATTCGGCTGGGGCAAACCCGTGCCAATCAATCCCCGCAACTTTCGAAAAAGAGAGGATGAGATCAAGGTTGCGCTCGCCGGCATCATCGCCAACATCCTAATGGCCATCATAATCGGCATTCCAATACGGATAGCCATCTTGCAGGGAATACCGATCGAGAGTTCTACCTTCCTCTCAGTCCTGAACTTCGCAGTTGAGATCAATATTGTGCTTGCAGCATTCAATCTATTGCCGATTTACCCACTCGACGGATCACACCTCATCGAATACCTCTTGCACGATTCCCCCGCCATCCAGTACTACCGCGAAATCGGCCCCTATCTACTCTTCATAATGGTATTCCTGGGCAGAACTAGCGGGCTCTCGGTTATCTCGATTATCCTCGAGCCGCTAATGAGAGTATTATCATTTATCGCCAAGGGCACCTTCTCTCTCTATAGTTTCTGATACCACAGGCTTGAGTCCAGGTCCACTCTATCACCCGCAAAAATAACTCCCTCCGTCAGGAGTTTTTTTGTTTGAGATTCTGCCCCGCCGAAGGCGTATTGGGCAGATACTCTACCCAGACTATTCACCACTCGATGGCAAGGAATTGAGCTGGGGTCAGGGTTCTTGTGTAAAATATTTCCGATCGCCCTGGCGCTTTTCATACCGCACAATTTTGCGACCTGGCCATAGGTGGCAACTTTGCCCGGAGGAATTAGCGACACGCAGCGATAAACTTTTTCAGTCATGACAGACATCGGATAAATTAAAGCTTGCTTGCTTCCTCGATAGTCGGAGGTCTATTTGGCCCAACGGCCTTATTGTTATTGTCTTTCTTCTGCTCGGATTCAATTGGCTGTTGATCGGCTTGCTTTTCATCTTTGGAAGCGTCAGAAGATTGGTCGGCGCTGCTCTCCATGGAGGCTTGGCCCGAGGAACTTTTTTCAAAAAGCCCCTGTTGCGCAGCCAAAGCAACCCCAGCCGCTGTTAGGAGCAGGATGATAATTATAATTAACAAAATTTTTTTAGACATGTTCACCCCAAGAGCTATTAACTAATGTTTCTGAGACACAAACAAGCGCAACTCAATTTAGGGAACACAGGTGGACCCAGAATTACTTATACCACAGAATACTACTTCGCACAATAAAAAAAGACGGCTTGAATTCCAAGCCGCCGGAAATTCTCTACCAAGCCCCATGGAAACGAGGCCTCGTTTGGCTGATAATTGCTCTGGCCACATTGGCCGGGAGAAAACGACCAATCGGTCGAAAACGCCAATCCAAGTAACGATAAAGTTGACCGCTCTCGTCGATCGCTTTGGTTGGATTACCGTTGGCTGCCGAATAGAGTGTTGTACAATCACCCACAACCACAACCTCTGAAACAAGGCCGTCACCGCAAAGAAGCCTTGCCATCAGTTGGACTCAGAAAGAAAATCGATAACTGTCAATGTTGCAGCGCCAATTCCTAAAGACGAGTAAACTCGGCGCAAAGACGGTCGAAGACGCTCATTGCTATTCCAAATATGACGCAAGGTAAGCATTCCATTCGAACCGTCGATGGAGTCTTCAGCTCGCCTCACCATCTCAGCCAACCCTGGGCCAAGAGTAGTCCAAGCATCTTCAAGTGTCATTTCGGGACAAAGTATATCTGTCATTCTTCTTTCCTCCCTCTTCGTTCACGTTGCCGAACCCTGACCTGAACCAGAATCCGGCCAGTAAACAAAAAACCGCGGACATCCGCGGTAATTCTCACTCTTATATCTAACCAAAAATTACCGCGGTGCCTCGGTGGTAAAATAATAAAACCAATAGTTTACTGAAGTTTGGTAATCTTTAGTCATATTGCTCTTGTGCAGATTTTAGCATTAAGTAATTTTTTCGTCAAGAGAGCGAGCCCGAACCGCCGCACAGGTAGTTCGGGCACGAATCTCTTGAATTATCATGTTGATAATTTCGATGGTCTCTGTCAATTGGCCGGGTATGAACCCAGAATATGAAAACAACTCGACTGCATGCGCATTCCAGAGATTGACCAACTAACCTTCGGCAAACTCTGGTGTCCATCCAGAACGGCAACGAAGTAATACGAACTGTTTCCACCCTCATTGATGTCAATCTGGAAACTGCTTTGCATGCTGATGTTAACTCCAGAAAGGGCTGGCGGCCCCAAAACCCGCCAGAGCGAACCAGGCACCTGCGGTGGGCACTCGAAGATCACTAGCGTCTTATACTCCACGCCTTCTTCAGGATAAAGATTGTTGTGCTCACGTGAGAAAAGCAAAAACCTGGTTCGATTGCCTTCTGTGTCATGAATGTTTGGCAACAATACCTTGAGACTATAAATCTCAGCCGCAGCCTCTGACGCAATTGCCGCGACCGTTTGATCGCCCATGGCAGCCACTATGCTTGCACCTTCTGCCGTACTGGAGGCAGAATCAAATCCAAGTTTCATTGGACCCAGATTACGCCGGCACTGCCGCCATGCCTCGAAGTGCGTTTTGACGGTTGAAATATGGTCGATTTCTGCCTCAGGCAAAGCCAGCAATTGATGTCGAATTGGCAGAAAAACGGACTTGCAGGCGTAAACCGGACGGTTGCCTTGCCAGACCTCACGGAGAGCGCCAATCGTTTCGCCAACCGGACCTGTCGTGTTCTCGATTGGTGCAATGCCCCAACGGGCACGGCCACTGGCAACGGCTTCAATGACAGACGCATTGCCCCCACTGCATGCAAGACCTCTCGCTTCAACTTCTTTTGAACCAAAAAGCTTAAGAGCTGCCTGGTGACCATTTGTTCCAGCCGGACCAAGATAGGCAATATCACCACTAGTCATTCGCTTCTCCTCTCTGCACAGTACTCCATCATTTATTGCAGCCAATAAACAATGGAAGCTGAGCAAACAAAAAACCGCGGCTACCCGCGGTTAATTTCGTCTTGTTAGGTCGTTATGACTTTATCAAAAAATTACCGCGGGAACTCGGTGTAAAAAAATTAAAGCAAAACCACACACACGAAACATTTGCATAATTTTTTGATAAACAATCTTTCATTGATAATCACTTTAGCGCACGAAGCATATCTTGTCAACACTGGGACTACTTCAATGACATCAGCACCGCTCCAGCCGCAACCAAGGCAGCGCCAATCCCCGACTTCCATGTCAGGTGTTCACCCAAGAACAAGACGGCAAGCACCAAAACAAAGACAACACTGAGACGGTCAATCGAAGCTACAGATGATGCTGGGCCGTGCTTGAGAGCGAAAAAATAGAAAAGCCAAGATGCGGCACCGGCTATGCCGGAGAAAAAAATAAAAGCAAAGGCGCGGCTGTTGATGGTATGAATCATGTCGGCCTTGCCCAAAGAAAGGGACAGTGCCAATAAGGAAATTGCCATGACTATTGCTCTTGCCGTAGTGGCGAGGGTTGAGTCGATATTGGCAATACCAACTTTGCCGAGTATCGCTACAAGCGCCGCGAAGAAAGCGGATAAGATTGCATATATTATCCAAATTTCCATATCGCACCTCTAGGCTCTGCCCTTTTCGACAGCCCTGTCTAAGCGCATAAAGCCAGCTGCCAAGACGACAATCAAGCCGATTGTCGCAACGGCCAAATTGGTCACACCAGACTGAGTTGCCGCCGACGAAACAATTTTCTCTGTGCCATAAAGCGCGATAATTCCACCCAACAGAAGTCCGTTGCCGACTTCTTCAATGCTTTTGACAATGATCAAACCAGCGATTGCGGACAGGAGGGCAAAAATTACGACGATCATAAATGAGTTCTTGTAATAACGATCCGATCTATCATTATACTGTTGCAAGTCCTCATTGTACTTATCTAAGGAGGATTGCTGTTCGGCCGTTAATTCGCTCGCACTATCCTGAATTCCCAATGGATATGTCGGGTAATTTCCCGGGGCCTTGTAAACGTAGCTTACGCAGGCGCTAATAAAATATGCCGCCAAAAAGCTAAGCAAAACAGTGTAGAGCAAACGCGTGATCATACATCCTCCTTATAGATCAAATAGTTAGTGAATCGGTTTTCTCTATTATTCTTAATTGCTCCAATAAAATCAAGGGCTGCATTTACCGATAAAATGATATTTCGCAGCCCTTGATACTCTCGCCCTCTTGAATTGTTCAACTATACGGCCAGAACTATTTCCTCCCATGGCAATCCGGCCTTGCCGAAGTGACCATAAGCTGCCGTTTGCTGGAAGATGGGCTGACGCAAATTTAACTTTTCAATAATTTTGCCTGGACGAAAATCAAAGTGCTTTTTGACCTCCTCTGCCAGACTCTCGCCCTTTTCATTGATGGCTTCGATCATCAGGGGTTCGGCCCGACCGATAGCATAAGCCACGGAAACAAGACACTCTTTGGCCAGTCCGGCAGCCACAAGATTCTTGGCAACGAAACGCGCCATATAAGCAGCAGAGCGATCAACTTTGGTCGCGTCTTTGCCTGAGAAAGCCCCTCCGCCATGCGGTGCCAATCCACCGTATGTGTCAACCATGATCTTTCGACCTGTTAATCCTGTGTCAGCATAGAATCCGCCCTGAACAAATCGTCCGGTTGGGTTGACCAAAATCTCAACACCCTCCAAATCCTTGATAACCGGCTTGATCAGGTGCTCGACAATCTTCTCCCTGATCTCTTCCTGGGAAACGTCCTCGTCATGCTGAGTACTGACGAGCACCGAGGCAATCTTACCATCTTGCATCGTTACCTGGGTTTTGCCATCCGGACGAAGCCACTTCATCTCCGGATGAGTTCGGCGCAAGTTCTCAAGCTCGGAAGCAAGCTTCTGAGCATACATAACCGCATCAGGCAGATAAGCATCATTGTCATTACAGGCATAACCATACATAATACCCTGATCTCCCGCTCCGCCCGTGTCCACGCCCTGAGCAATGTCAGGGGATTGTTGAACTACCTTGGTGATGATCTCCAGGTCATCGTTGTGACCGATCTCCTTGTAAACCTTTCTTGCGATCTTGGCGAAGTCAACTTTGGCATCGGATGTCAGCTCACCACCAATTACCAGCAATCCGTGCCCGCCGAACGTCTCGATTGCTACGCGGCTTCGCGGATCCTGGCGCAAACACTCGTCCAGAATTGCGTCGGAAATCTGGTCGCAAATCTTATCGGGATGACCCGAAGTCACACTCTCCGCTGTCACAATCTTCGACTTGTGGAACATGTTTCTCCTTCCTATTAATAAAAAATTTTAATTAGTCGGCTAATCCGTTCTCAGCCTGGTATATTGCCCAGCCGTGCCGATAACAAAAAACTCTCCACAAAGGAGAGCATACTTATGCGGCATCTTTCCTTTGCGACCCCCGATTTGTCGGGGTAAAGGCTAGAGTTGGCACCCACACTTCTCGTCTCGCCAGAGGCGGAACAGACAGGGTTGTCGGCAGTTAATAGCGGGCTAGTTCCCGCCCCGCATAGCCCATTCGGGCGACGTGGGGTCACTGCTCTCTTGATACTATTTTGTTGTCTAAACCATCATAGCGGCCTTAGCCCGCATGATCAATCCCCTTGCTGTGGATAACGAGGATTGAGCTCAAGTTACACGCCCGTGAATCCGGAAACTACTTTAGTCCCCAATTGTCATTCTGATCCGCCAGCTGGCCATGTACCGTTCTGGTGCGTGGCTGGCGGAGAAAAATCCAGATCACAAAGTGATCGAAACTATTTGTGCGCTGCGCTAGATTCTTCACTTCACTTGTTCAGAATGACAGAAGAAAAATGAACAAAGCACAAATTGAATTAGTTTTAAGATTCACACGCTATTTGACATTTTTACATAAATATGATATAATGCACGCATGTTCGGAGTAGTCAGGGGCGTCCATGACGCGCTCTGGCATCCCGCCCATGGCGGGAACGTGAGCCTGGGGAGGCTGTCCAAAACATACCCACCCCCGATCCGTATCGGGGCGGAGAATGGAAATGTCAAGAGTCGCAAACGTCGGAACAATCGAGTGGACAACTGGTGTTATCTTCGAGAAGGACAGGCTGAAGTCGCACATCGCCGCCCTCGCGGCTACTTGCAGCGACAACGTGCCAGAAGTGATGGCAAGGTATCGCGATGAAGCGATTCGGGAATTGAGCCAAGACCTGCTGCCGCTCCGCATCTTCGTCCGCCTTGACCAGCCAGTCCCGGATGATCAGTTCCCCGGGATTTGGACGGAAGATGACGGCTCGCGTCTCTGGGTCGCCAACGGACAAAGCCCTCACGATGGGCAGCAAGTCCATCCCTTCTTGTACATCCTGCGTGGGCTTGCGCGCTGGAGCGGCCACGCAGTACAGATCAGCCTGTCCCAGTTCGGCCATGCGGCCTACGTCACGTTCATCTCGAACGAAGACATCAGGCAACCGTCCGCCTACCTCAACGCCCTGGCCAGCAAGATGGCACGCTGGGCCGCCGAGGGTCGGTGGGAGATCCTCAACGACTACACTCGCCAGAAGGTCGAGGCCATACTCGCTGACCTGGAAACGGCCGCCGGCACCATCCGTACCTTCCTCGCCATGGTCAAGTTCCTGCAGTCCCACGGCGTTAGGCCAAGTGGAGAGGCAATGAACATCCGACGGATATTGGCACTCCGGTCACCGGGTGGGTCCGCCGGACCCAGCAGCGACATCTGGGATATTGCCAACATTTTCCAGCAGGAACAGCAGAATCTCGCCCAGGTCGTGCCGCCCGAGTTGAGGCGCGAAATGGATGCGCTGCAGAAGCGCGGCTGGCAGGAGTAGCGCCCCTGCCGCCACCACGTTCGACACACTCGCCCTGGGACCTCACGGTCCCGGGGCGGTTTTTTATTTAGAGACAAATGTTTTTTGGCACGACCAAAAAAATAGGCTGCCCTTAGGAGAGCAGCCAGCCAAATGGTTAGACTTCGCTTCGTTCTGGAACATCTCACTTCCGGGGAATGGTGTAGTTGGTCCCACCACCGCCGTCGTTGATGATGACGGTCACGTCCTTACCCGTCAGATCCTTGACCGTTTCCCATTTCTTGTACTCGAGGTAGCCCGGATTGGCGCGGATGGCGCGGCCCACCTTCTCTATCGCCACGACTTCAGCGTCGGCGGAGGCTTTCCTATTCTCGGCCGCCCAGAGGGACTCGTCCACCTTGACGTTGGAGAGCTGTCCCCCGATCAGCTTGAGTGGCACCTTGTTGCGTTCGAAGGTGCTGATGATCATGGCCGCGACTTCTTTGTTGATGCGGTTGTAGTTGCCCATGACCTCATCGTAGTCACGGTATTTGGCGAAGATCTCCCTCGCCTTGCCCCGGATGGTCATCTGGGCAAACTGGTCATACACCGCCTGGAGAGTGATCGTACTGACGCGATCTTTCCCCGGCAGTGGCACAGGGGTGACCTGAGCGAAGATGCTGTCGCGCATCTTCTTGTCGTCAGGCAGCATCACCTGAATGTAGATGTCAACGGCCAAGGGCACGCGACTCTTGGTGATGATCCTATGATCCTCGGACTTCTTGGGATCAGATGACTTGGCGAACTCCTCCTTGACGGTGTAGCTCGTCGCCTCGCAGGTCACCAAGCGATTGCAACTTCCGTCAGTACTAGTCGCGCCGATCTCAGCCTGACCCGCCTCGCGGATACCGCCGTCCCACCCAGAAGGCGACAACACGCGACCGATATAGCCGGGCGGAATGTCCTCGACATGTCCGCAGCCAGCGAATCCCATAGCGGCCATGGCCGCAAGAACCAGAGCGAATAGCTTCCTTCTCATTGTGTCACCTCTCAGTGCTTCGGCTCGGTCTTGGAATCGTTCCTCAAGATATCTGCTCTCTCGTTGGCGACGCTGCGGTCGATGACCGATTGCGGAGCCTTGTTCACGACTGCCGTCTTCACGGCATAGCCGCCGAATCCAAGGACCGCAAAGATGATCAACGTAAGGCAGACGGCTGTCGCCACCCCCCGCTCTTCGTCGGTCAGGCCACTGTTCTTGCTGCGCAAGCTTAAGCCGACCAGCACGACAACGGCGACGAACACCACAAGCCCGAAAAATGGCATCGTCAGTTGCCTGTAGATGTCTTCCATGTTTCCTCCCTCCAGAGCGAAGTCAGCACCATTTTGGCATAGACACGAGTACGTTATCACAAATTGGTCATAACGTCAATAACCACCCGCAGCGTCGTCATTGCGAGTGTTCTTGTGATGAGAGCGAATGAAAGCACTCAAGGCGGTTTTTGTATTTTCCCCTTCCGATTTCTCCCTTCTACCCTCTACTTTCTCCCTCGTTCTTGTAGTACTCAATCCCCTCTTCAACCGTGGAAAATTTGCCCTCGAGCTGGGCTTCGAATAGTTCGTCCAGCACTTGCCCGAAGCCCGGACCGGGCTCAAGTCCGAGTTCAATGAGATGACGCCCCATAACGAGTGGCTTGGGCTTCGTGTCTTCGAGCGAAAGCTGCTTGGCTCGTTCAAGCAATGCCTCACCCTCAGGAAAACCATGCCATGGTATGGCCCGACCGCGCCGGTCCACCTCTGACGACCAGACCAACTCCTCAATTGTGGCCGGAGCAAGCCGCAGGGCCAACCGCCGAATGGCGGCATCACTAAGATCTTTATTAAAAGCCGGATACATATGTTCGCCAGCAAGCAGGAGAACATGCTTGATCATCTCATCAGGCAGAGAGAGAGAACGCATGAACTTCTCTGCCGGCTGGATGCCGGCCTTGGCATGACCATAAGATGTCACCTTTTCATCTTCAACCACCGTAGTTACCGGTTTGCCCATATCGTGTGTCAGCGCAAAAAACATGAAAATCAATGACCTTTTCTCGTCAAAGTTTTTCTGTCGAATCAGCTTCGCTGCTTCATCGACGACCATGAGCGTATGAGTCCAGACATCACCCTCCGGATGCCATCGAACCGACTGCGGAGTACCGACAAGCTCCAGGAGTTCGGGATGGAGTTTGTTGATAATTCCCAGGTCCAGCGCAAGACTCAACCCCTTGCTCGGTTTTTCCGATTTCAGCAGCAGCTTCTTCCATTCGTCACCAATCCGTTCGGGAGACAGTTCCGAAAGCTCCAATCCTCGGCACAAATCGGCTGTCTTTGCCTCAATGCGCAAATTAAATCTTCCAACAAACTGCATCGCCCGAAGAGCTCGAAGCGGGTCATCGCCGAAGGTTTCTGGATCAGTTGCCTGCAAAACACCCTCCTCTAAATCATCAATCCCGCCATGGGCATCGATAATTTCGCCCGTCAACAGATCAAGAGCCAGGGCATTGATCGTAAAATCACGGCGCTTGGATGCTTCACTGAAGGATAAATCTGGCTCGCCGGTAATAGCAAACCCGCGATGGCCCTTGCCGATTTTAGATTCACGGCGAGGCAAGGCAATATCGAGATCACCAAACTTGATAACGCTAAATTGCGCCCCGACAACATTGACGGGCCCCAACGGCTCGAGCAATTCCCGTATCTTGTCGTACGCTAGCCCATAAACCTCAAGATCAATGTCCTTGGGCTCAACCGAGTAGCCAAGATCTTTGAGCAGAAGATCTCTGACATAACCACCCACAATTAATGTCCGCCCCCCGCTCTCCGCGACTAGCTTCACCACTGCCAAAGCCATCTTGACTTGATTTTTGGTCTGAGGATCAACCGCTTGTTCAATTAATTTATCAAAATTGATTGTATTGTTTTCCATTTATTCATCACTCCCTGATTGATGTTTCCTTCCATTGCGAGAATACAGCCCGACCAACTCCGCCTCTGCCATGACACGATCACTCATGGCGTCTGTAATATCATGCAGAGATGAGTCTGGCCGAAGCTCAAGAACTTTATCCACAGCATAGAGGGTAAAAACATAACGATGCTCCCCTGTCGGAGGACATGGCCCGCCATAACCAGGTTCATTGAAGCCATTGATTCCCTCGATTGCGCTCTCGGGCACATCACCTTCGGGGATTGACTCTGTTCCAGGGTCGATATTCCAAACAACCCAATGCAAGAACTCTCCGCCTGGAGCGTCGGGATCGCTTACGACTAAGATTAAGCTTTCTGCGTCTTCTGGAACGTCCTCTATCTCCAGCGGTGGACTAATATTTTCTCCAGCGCATGTATACTTGGCTGGCATCAGACCAAAGTGTTCAAATTCAGGACTTGATAATTCCATAATGCCTCACTTTCTGTTTCTACTAAGCCCATTAGTATACCCCATGCATTTAATAATGCAAAGGCAGATTGCCAAAGAGTAGAACACCTATGCGCCTAGCACTTTTTCCCCCAAAATGCCTCACCCCTATTCTGATCTTTCAGCCTAATATCGTCGAGTGAAAAACTGGAGAACCAGATACAGTACAATCGCACCAGCAATAATGGCTCCAACATATTGTACGATCAAGGCTAAGAAAAGAAAAAGCATCGGAATTGACATTATCATCAAAAATATCAGGGCGATCCGTGGCTGAACAGAAAGCAAAGCGATGCCAAAAGCAGAGATCAGGCCAGCCACAGCGACTATGGCAATATAGGGAACACCGCCAGTAAAGCTTCTGTTGAGACAAAAACCAAGATCAAGATACCTGCAACCGACAATCAGCCCGGAAATTATCAGGTAAGTTACAGCTGTGATGGCAGCAATATATCGGCATGTGCCACTCCAGCAAATTGCTAATTCGTGCCTATATTTCCCGATAGAGTGCCGCATTTTGCTTTGGCTTTCGACGCTGCCCGTGCTTATCCCTCTCTCTGCCAGCCTCTCCTCCACCTTCTCGCGAATTACCTCCTTCACATCTCTGGAGACGGCGTCCTTGACATCGCGTTCTATTTCTTGATCAAGCTCTTTGTCTATCTCTGTCTCAATCTCTTCAACCAGCTCCTTCTCGTGCTGCTCAATGTCTTCTTCGACTCTCTTCTCAATGTTTTTGTTCTCTTCTTTCATGGCAAAGTTTCGACTTAAAAACTGTTCGGCTGTTCATCATACCACAAGAAAGATTGACTTTTGACCATAATTAGATATCTAATATCTACAGGAGGGTCGAGATGAAAGACCGGAAGAAACGCTATATTTTCACTGTGTACTATCCTGGCGTGGAATCACTCTTTAGTACTTGCGCCATCGTAGCATCTACTGTCTGGGAAGCAATCTCCATTCTGAAACCAGACCTCGGCGAAGCAAAAATAGCTCCCGAGGGACCACATTACCTCAACATTGGCGATGTGCCGATATCAACTCCTGAAGACCTCCGACGTTTACCGCGCGTCTTCGCCGACATTCACACCGAGTACATTTTGCTCGATGGAGATAGGCTGCCACCAGCTGCCCTTGAGCATGTTCTGGGTGACGATCACGGCAACTTCTATGTGCCAGTAATGATGGCCGAACTATTGATTCAAAACGGTCACCACATTCTCTGACGCTCGACTTTTCCCACCGTCCTGCCACTTTGGCAGGCGTTTTTCATTGAGATACAAGAGACCTAAGCTCGTCCAGTGCTTTTTGGATTGAGTCGATCTTTGACCTGATATCGCTGTTCTTGTCTGTAGGTGCGGTTGTATCAGCGGGCAGAGCAGGGGTGCCAGCCAGAAGTGCCTGCAATTGGGCTTCATTGTCAACACCGACAACCTTATTGGTTTTAGCATTGAGAAGTACGGTCTTGGCAATACCAGCAGAGTCATTGGGAATAATCGAGAGGAGCCAATTGAGATCTCCAGCCACCTTAACCGGCCGCGGCTCAGACAAACTAAACCCGCTCCAGTCATAAGTTGGAAACTCTCTCTTGATATAATCAGCGGCAGCAATCGGCCCGGTCAATTGGGAATTCTGATCGAATTCAACAATCTCACGCTTGCCGGTAGTTGCGTCAAAAACAAAAACCTTGAAGATGCCGTATGATCGGCCGTACGGCTCAGCGACAATAACCTGTTTAAACCCCTCTGCCGTTGCTGAATGTATCACACTCTCATCGGATGGAAGGCTGACTATCTCGGTCTGATTGCGATGCAAGAACCACTTGTTCAATATTCCCCCGTTGTAGGCATAGGAATCAGCATAGTACAGAGCTAACTCCTTGGGATAAATACGATTACCCTTCAAGTACGAAATTGACTCCGCCTCTGCGGGGGTATAATCGTTGATCGTACCATCAGCACTGACAACCATAACTCCGCCCCACTCCGGGATTCTGAATGGAAAGCCCTTGTAGGTCATATACGGCACGACAGTAACCCACTCGCCGGAATCATTGCGAAGATATGTCGGCTCGCTGCTATAAGTGGCAAAATACCTCTTGAGCGGCAAACGGAAATAAATGTTATCGAAAACACCAACGCCCTCGGAATATTTGAACTTTTGATCATAGATGTTTACTTTTCGTTCAAGGGTATCAACCTGAACAGTCACAAAACCATTCATCTTGTTGACCAAATAAAGCAATCCCCCATCAGGCAATCTGGGAGAAACTCGCACCAAACGTCCCTGATCCAAGACTATCTGTGAATCCCCCAAATGCTCTTGGGGATTTTGAAATGAATCTTCGGCATATCGCGTCGCAACCGGCTTCGGCGTGAGACGAATTGGGCTGAATTCAGGTAGTTCTGCTCTCTTGATGTAATCGATTTTCTTGGCAGCCAAGGTGTAGCGAATTTCGTTCTGCAAAAAGAGACCGATAAAAACAACGGCAAGAACACCAAGATAAGCAACGATCCATCTTGTTGAAATCTTGTTACTGCTCTTCAGGCTATAGCTAGCAGGGGCAAGCTTTACAACCTGGAAAGGACCTATGCGTTTGATAAGAGAATAGACACCAAAGGCTAATAACAACACGAAAATCAGGGAAAGTGGACTAATAACAAGAGTCATGACTAGGCCGTGCCACCAAGGTCGCAAAAACCATGCCAACGCGAGAACTAATGTGAGCCACACGATTCGTCCCAATTTGATTCTACTCATCTAGACCCTTTCACTTAATATCGCTTTGCCATAATATTGCTATCACCTCTCTCTTACCATCGAATTTCCAGTCATGGAAAACAGGACACTTCTTCTCTGAGCTATTACTTATTGCCCTGCGGTTTCCGATATAAAACCCTATATGTTTATGCTCTTCACCATCAAATTGTAGTCTTTCCCAAACAATAACACTCCCAACCTTAGGCCGCTTGATCTCTTTCCAGCCCGAAGCAACTAAATCTTTGACTGTTCTATCAACAGTGAGATGAATTCGTTCGATCAAACCAAACATGGTCAGAATTCCTGAGACAAAGTAAGCGCATGCCGCGTCACCGTTGCTTGCAGCGTCGAATATTTCGCCGTCTCTCGTGGCGTAGAAATTACGAAAAATCTTGCTACCTTTACTATTCTTGATAGAAGCTATGTATGATTTTTTAATCAGTTTTTTAATTTTAGGAGTTTGTTCCATCACTGTCGTTGCTAAAGATTTATCAAGCCGACAAAAACACCACCATTGAAATCAAATTTTTGGATAGTTCCATCTTTAACATTAATCAGGTAGACCTTATTTTCCTTGCTCTTGGCCTCTTCTGGTTTGTAGTATCGTTCTTTGGCAACAACCAAATAATCGCCCTCTTGACCGTAAGAATAGAGATAATCAAACTCACCCGTAACTGAACCCTCCAGCTGAACCTTCACCAAACTCTTGTCTCTCACCTCGTACAGAAATTTATTGGTCGCCAGAAAAGCCTTGCCGTTTGTAGAGTAAATGACGTCAACGATATCTTCCTTGCCTCGATCTATGCTCGAAAATTCACCCAACAGCTCGTTTTGTTTCTTGGCATCATCGTAAACAAAGACTTTGGTTGGAAGTGTCTCGCCAACGCCAGAGCCATAATTACCGACATGGCCAGCCACAACAAGCCTGTTATCATCGATGAAATCAGCTGCAAGAAATTCAAAATTATCATCATCTATTCTAGGTGCGCCACTGACTCTGTCCCAATCAACATCTGCAAACTTGCTAATGTCGCCGCTTGGCGTTAGAGCAAAGCTGTTGCCCGTCGCAATACCGGCTGATGTTGACCTGACCAGTCGCATGCCGCTCTTTGACCACTTGGTAGACCCACACCAGAGGGCTTCAACGCTTGCCCTCGCTCCCTTTTCAAGATTGAAATACCTATCCTCACAGAACTCCCAACCCGTGAAACCATATGTAATATAACGGTCGTGAGGCGAAAAAAACTTGATTCTATCGAATGAGGTACTGCTTACCTTGTCACCTGTTTTATTCATAACCTGCTGATCGATAACAGTATTTGACAACTGCTCGATAGTGGAATGATAAAGATAGCTCGTACCATTTAGCTCTGAGATCCAGGCGATTTCTTTGCCACTATTTGATATCTTGGCGTCCTGAAACAATCCATCTCCCTGCGTTACAAAGTAGTTGTTCTCTGCCCTGCTATTGAGATTGACTTTTACGATACGATTAGTCGTCTTATCAAGATAGAGCATACTCTTCTCTTTGCCCTCTTCGGCGTCCAATACGTATGTATCGTCATTGGCCACAGCCCCACTTGATTCCTCGCTATCCGGATCCGAAACGGCCTCCGCAACAAGCGATCCATCGCTCGAAGCGACAAGACCTTCAGCATTCTTGCTCTGGATATACAAGCCTAGAAAATATGTGGCACTGCCAAAGATAACCATAACGAGAACTATCAGACCAAAACTTTTCCAAACAAGCGTATTTTTCATATTAGTACTCACTAATTTATCAAGCTATAGTATACCACAAAAGCCGAGTAGGCTGTACAGCAGTAAGGTAGCAGAAAAATAACGATTACTAAAAAATGTCCTGACCACAAAATGGCTCTAGCGGTTTCCCGAGGGTGTTGCGCCTCCAATCATCGGCCACCTTGTCTTGGGCTCATTTAGCTCTACCTCACGACTAACGTGACCGATCTCAAGCCCCCTTGCCAACGGTGGCAAATGCCACCGCTTTTTTTTATTTGGCTTTGCGAAGAATTATCTCGAACCAATCCTGTCCCCTTAGATTGTTATGGTCGACTAGAATAACCTCATAATTATCACCCGCCAACCTTGCCACATCCCCTGGTGTGTAATAATAGTACGTTCGCACGCCAAAATTATCAGTTCTCGTGAATTCATGATATGGCCCGAGTTTTAATGAGATCAGAAAAATTCCACCAGGAGTCAGCGCCGAATGTGCCCGCACTAGAATATCTTCAAAATGTTCTTCGTCCATATGGATAAGAGAGGCAAAGGCGAAGATTATATCGATATCTTCGGGGAGATCGCAATTCTCGATGTCCGCAACTTCGAATGAAGCCTCGGGTATTCTCTCCTTCGCAATTGCAATCAGCTCTGATGATAAATCAACTCCAAGATACTCGTCTGTTAGTTTGATAATTTCGGCCGCGTCGCGTCCCGTCCCGCAACCAATCTCAAGAACAGAAGGGCTGTCTTTTTTTACCAGAGCAAAGGCTTTCTTGATATCTTCAATTCGCGCACCCGCCTGATCAAATTTGTTAGCAAATGCCCGGGCGTTTTGGTCATAAGTCGCAATTGTTTGAGCCTTTTTATCCATTCCGTTTACTCTCCAAATACTCGTTGAGCTTGCCAAAAGCAATTTTGCGCATAGATAAAGAGTTCTTTTCCACGCGCTCCATTTCGCCGAATGTCTTGTCGTGACCCTCCGGCACAAAAATAGGTCCCCAGCCAAAATCCAAATCACCCCGCGGCTTCACAATCGTGCCGCTTAGCGTTCCTTCGAAATAGTTTATCTCACCATCCATGTCAATGTGCCCAACCATGACCCGAGTAATAGCCTGGTTGTCGCCCAGCTTCTCTGCCATGTTGGCCAGACCGTCGTTGCCGATAGTCTTTACAAACCATTTAATAAAGGGTCCGGGCAAACCACCAAGACAATCCAAGCAGAGGGATGTGTCCTCAACCACAAACTCACCTGAGTGGTGCTTCCTGGCCTCCTTCAGCTTTTCCTCAATAATCTTCCTCGGATCAGTCTCCTGGATTTCCGGCAAATCAAGATCAAGCTGCTCAAGATCGGGAATCATCGCTTTAGCCTCGCTAAACTTATTAGCGTTGCCGGTAATAAAATAAATCATTTTTCTCCTTGAATAATTAAGATAATCATATTGGTAACAAGTAAAACTTACAAGAACCAGAAAAGCCCGGCGGGGTTCCGCGCGGGCCATGCTTCACCTAAGGTGATTGAGCGGCAAGCCGTCGATCCAGCTGCCAATGAAATGGGCAAGGATAACAATTACCAAAGCGAGCGTAAGCTTCTGGCCGACCTCCTTGACCCAGGGTTTCCATGTCGCAAGAGCCAGCATGGTTTGAATCAAAGCTATGGTCAAAAATCCGACAAACAAATTGACCACGATTGCCGACCTGAGCGGCATGAACAAGACCGGAAGCAACATGACTATAGCCATAAGAGCCTTGCCGGCAAATGTACCCAACGCATATCGCACGGATTGACGCTTACTTGCGCCTTCGGCGATTTTGCTGAAATACATGCTGCCGCCATCGGCCAGCGAATCTGCGAAGGCGGCGGCGGCCATTGCCTTGATAACAAACTCCTTGCCAGTGCCACCAGACGCGACGCCAATAAGCACGCCGGCAATAGTCATGACTCCGCCACAAACACCAAACATCGCTTCGCCAATCAGACCATGCACCCTGATAACACTCTGGCGCCAGGCCGGAATCTTCAGCTCAAGCACCATATCAAGGTAGCTCTTCTTGATGGCCTGCTCCTCGGCAAAACCAAGTAAAGCCAGGATTCGAAAGAGTTCTTCCTCAGAGTCAACTTCGCTCACCTCAACAAAGCTACCCAATCGCTCGACGCAATCGATGGAGATGACAGCGCCTTGAAATCGGTACATCTGACTAGCGTTGCGTACTTGAGCCACAACACCATGCCGACGCTTCATCTGCTCTGCTTGGGCAGTAGTGATTGGCTGTTCCTCAAGAATGTCCTTGACCCGCCCCACTACACCAACATCGCTACCCTTGACTGCGTAAGTGCGACGATCACCCTCTTCACGAATGCGATGGCTGTTGCCATCATCGATTGCAAGGTAAGAGTCAACGCTAAAGGTATCAGCAAGATGAGTAGCGCCAAGGCCAAAAAGGACTTTGGGATCAATCGTACCAGAAACCTTAATCTGATATTCCCGCCGAGGCATCTCGCCCTCCTCTCTGGTACAAGCCTCTGTCAGAAAAAAAGAGGCACCGCCTCCGAGATAATACAATAACATATTTTGTCTGTTTTGACTAGACCATATCTAGGGGATCTTCTTGCCAGTTACCGCTCACTTTAGTATGTAAGATTTTATAATTATCAAACACTGATTTCTCGGCCAATGATTCCTTTGCGACAATTGCGTGGTGCATGCCTGGCCCTTGTTTTAATATAAACGCTTACTTACAATATATTATATAAGAAATAATAAAGGAGACCAATGAATTATTTGCCAGAGTTTGTGACAGTTGTGCTGATCCATCTCCTAGCAGTGATGAGCCCTGGCCCTGATTTTGCCATGATCAGTCGCAACAGCCTGGTCTATTCGCGCAAAATAGGCATCTACTCAGCCCTCGGCCTAGCGCTTGGTATCATGATCCATGTTACCTACTCCCTTGTCGGTATTGGCTTCATAATTTCTCAATCAATCATTCTTTTCTCGACCATCAAACTACTAGGCGCGGCCTATCTAATCTGGATCGGCTACAAATCTCTTAAGGCTAAACCGGTCCAGCAGAGCGCTGAACGAAATTCTCAGAGCAAAGTCATCAGCAGAAGCAATGCTATTCGCATGGGCTTGCTTACTAATGCGCTAAACCCAAAAGTAACCCTCTTCTTCTTGGCACTATTTACGCAGGTTATCAATCCGGCCACACCGCTCGTGCTCAGAATCGCCTATGGCCTCGAGACATCCCTGATGACATTCCTCTGGTTCTCGTTTGTTGCCACCGTTCTTTCCCATCGTAAAATAAAAGAACGCTTCCAGGCCGTTCAACATAAAGCCGAAAAAGTCTTTGGGGCATTATTATTTGCCCTTGGTCTCAAAATCGCCCTCTCTAAATCGCGATAGACTCACCAGATCAGTTGATATCCTAAAGATAATTCTGATAATATTGGCTCGGGAGGACAAGATGACGGTAGGAATGCGGCTTCTTATCGCTGGATTACTCTATGTTGCCATCTGCATAGCTAGTTCAAAGTCTTATCCAGGCCGGACAGAAACGCCCCTTCTCTTCTTTCCTAACAGTGCAAAGATTATTACGCACAGCCGTTGATTGTTCTCTCTTGCACGGCCGACGCAGACACTTGTCTGCGTTTTTTTGTAACAAAAAGGAGAGCAATGACACTCTCCACAAGAAAACCAATCAACCAGTGACCGGCGAAAAATCCGGCTCGAGTCCATAGTCATTCCATGCGCCCAAGACACCAAGGGCTATCTCGTCTGGACTGTGGAAATCAGAACCAGCTGTTTCAATCAACCCCAGTTTTTGAGCCTGTGCATGAAGATTTAGGGTCAATCCCTCGCTGTGTGAAGTATAGAAAACCTCAACGCCGTCAATGCCCAGACTCTTCATATGACGCAACTCTACGCCACAATTCCAATCAAAGTTGCGGTATGTCCAGCCGGGGTGAGCCAGTATAGCCAGACCAGATGCACCATGGATCAATTCAATCGCCTCCGACAGCGAGAGCTTTTCCCTGATCACATAAGCAGGCTTGCCCTCATTGAGATAAGCGTCAATGAATTGACCGGTGTTCGCGATCCCCTCTCGCCGCAACCTCTCTGCGTTCTCCGACCTGCCAAGTATAGCCTTAGCAATATGAGGCTTGCCAGGAGATTGACGTCTCCGTGAGCAAATCTTCGGCGTATCTACGACAAAGCCAAGATCTTGCAAAATACCGAGAATGGTCCCAAAACGCTTAATCCTGGATTGGCGCACCTGCTCAAGTCTATCTCTCAGTGCGCTATTGTCAGGATCAATACGGTAGCCGAGGATATGGTAATCGTCCAGGCACCCCATCGTAGCCGAAATCTCGACAGCTGAGATAACACGAATACCCATTGTCTGGCCAAGCAAAAGGGATGGCCGAACCTGCTCCAACGTGTCATGGTCAGATATGGCCAAAGTCGTGACGCCAGACTCATGCGCCCTCGCCATCAAATCAGGAACAGACAACGCACCGTCGGAACAGTCTGAATGCGTATGAAGATCAACCGTGTGCAGCATACAGCTTTCCTCCCTCTCTTTGTTGCGCGGTTATTAAATTAGAGCATATTTTTGGCCTGTTATCAAGAGGGCTATCTTGACATCGGTCAGGAAGGGAATATAATGTCTTTTCAGAGCAAGAGGAGGTACAAGATGCCACGGCCATCATGGAAAGCCCTGACTGAGCTTGCATCCGAAGCGATGTTCAGCGCTCTCGAGCAGGAATATGGGATTGCCCAACAGATCGCCGAACAAGTTGACGGTTACTGCATCGACTGGATTGATCGTTTGCCAAAAAGAAGCCCGAATGTCAATTTGGCGCTCGATGCCTTGATGAATTTGGGCTGTTATTTCTGGCCGCAGTGGCCTGAGGGCATTCACAGAGTAGTGATGGAGTACGGCGGCATCGCAGTAGCCGCAAACTTTATCTTCAACAATATCCCCCACTGGTCGATTAAGGGCTATCCAACCGATAAGCCAGATAAGCTTGTCTACTTGGTTGCGGAACGCACGGTCATTGCCAGCCTGGACAGCGCAATCTTTTGGTCACAAATCCCAATGGTATCCGGCGTTCAGCTAACTAATTGGGAGATGGCCAATCTTCACTAACCGACGCCCCAGTCCTTTGGGGCGCTTTTTTAGAGCCTGTTTAATAACTGCTCCTGAAGGCAGAAGCGAGCAGATTTCGAGCCCCACCGAGAGTCTCCAAGACTGCCATTTGGGCGGGCCCCTCTGTGGGGCGAAAAACAGGAATTGAGAGGAGAGCTAGCCAAAGCTAACTTAACGAACAATTCGTGTTTTGCAGCCGGAATATGCCGGTTATGGCTATCGGATGTAGTTATTAAACAGGCTCTTAAATTAAGATTTACCAAGAGTACCAAAAAATGCCGGCGAAAGATCTTCGGCATCCGATAAATTAACGGAACATAGTTGGAACACCTCGTCCAAGATGGCAAAAGTTGACCTGAGTGCCGCAAGAACAGTGTCAGACACATCGTACGCGATCTCTATCCGATACAGCCAGCGAGGATCCTTCCTCCAATTCCAAGTCGTAAGTCCGCGGATGTTATCAACGCTACCGTCCATCTGGCTTATTATCTCGATTAGAACATGCTCAAAAACATGAGCGACCTCAGTATCAAGTAGCTCATCGGCAAAAGAATTACCCAAACCATTATCGCATTTATGGAATCGTAGTTCCGGCATCTTCGATAAAATCGCTTCACGAAACCCCGGCATCTGCGAAGTTTTAATCGAATCAGGTGAAACAAGAAGAGCAATAAAAGACTTTCCTTGTTGAAAGTCGATAGCACTTATATGCAAATAGACTCCTTTGTGATCGAGGATATCACAAAGCGTTTTTTTCTTCCAAGAAGAGACAAACTGATAGATGTTGATAATTAGTACGACTAACTCTTTTTTGCTACGAATTAGGGGTCGAGCAAACGCTGAGGTCTCTGCCTGACCGAAGGTTTCGAGCATGACGGAACCAATGTCACTTCAAGGCAACATCAATCGCCTCATCAGCGTTTTCAATTAACATAAAGTCAATCTTCAGCCTGGCCTCTTCTGGCACATCAACAAGATCTTTTTCATTTGCCTTCGGCATAACGACTTTTTCTACTCCGGCACGATATGATGCTATAATTTTTTCCTTTATACCTCCTACCGGCAGAACCTTTCCTCTCAACGTTATCTCGCCTGTGAAGGCGATCTCTTTTCTAACTTTTCGCCCCGAGAGAGTCGAAGCTAGAGCAACAGCAATCGCCACTCCGGCAGAAGACCCATCTTTGGGCACCGAACCGGCCGGAACATGAATGTGCACATCAGAATCTTGATAAAATTTTGGATCAAAAGCCAATTTCTTGCTTTGAGACCGAACATAAGTTAGGGCAGCTTTGGCAGACTCCTTCATTATATCCCCAAGCTGGCCAGTAAGTGTTAGCGCTCTCCTGCCCGGTATCACTGATGACTCTATAAATATTATCTCTCCCCCAACCGGCGTCCAAGCCAAACCAGTTGCTACACCAATCTCGTCCTTAATCTGCCTGACTGTCACCTCAAATACCTCAGGGCCCAGGTATCTGGCTAGATCTTGTACAGAGATAACTAAGGCAGTGTTGCCGCTCTCCTCTTTTTCCACAATAGACCGAGCGACCTGGCGAGCGACTTGGGAAATTTTGCGCTCAAGATCGCGGACACCTGCCTCCCGAGTATAGCGAGAAGCTATTCTTTCTATGGCTTCATCAGTCAGCAAAAAACCGGTATTTTCCAATCCGGTATCTTTGATTACTCTCGGAAGCAGATACTTTTTAGCGATCTGAAACTTCTCCTCATTCGTATAGCCAGAAAACTCGATCAGCTCCATCCGGTCTAGCAATGGCGCCGGTATCGTATCGGCAATGTTAGCCGTTGTAATAAAAAACACATCAGAAAGATCAAACGGAACATCGAGATAATGATCAGTAAAACTATTGTTCTGTGCGGGATCAAGCACCTCCAGAAGAGCAGAAGCAGGATCACCACGGTAGTCAGCCCCGACCTTATCAATCTCATCGAGCATAAAAACCGGGTTTTTGGTTCCAGCGCGACGTATGCCCTCGATTATGCGCCCAGGCATAGCACCGACATAAGTTCGGCGATGACCCCGTATCTCACTCTCGTCTCGTATACCGCCGAGCGACATGCGAGCAAAGCTCCTGCCCAAGGCCCGTGCTATCGATTGACCAACCGAAGTTTTGCCCGTTCCTGGAGGACCAATGAAACAGAGAATGCTACCGTGGGCATGATTTCCAGTTAGCTTCTGGACAGCCAAGTACTCCAAAATTCTCTGCTTTACTTTGTCCAAACCGTAATGATCATGATCAAGAACTTGCTCAGCCTTGTGTATGTCAATTTTGCTTTCGCTCTTCTTGCTCCAAGGTAGATCCGAGAGTAACTCAAGGTATGTAGAAATATACGGAGCCTCGGGACTCACTGCTGGCATCCGCCGCAACCGCTCAAGTTCCTTAAGTGCCTGATCCAGAACATCTTGTGACATACCGGCATGTTTCAGCTTATCCTCCAATTCGGCATATTCACCCAAACCCTCGGTATCACCTAGCTCCCGTTCAATCGCCTTCAATCTCTCGCGCAAGATAAATTCTCTCTGAGCCTTGTTGACCTCATCGCTGACTTTCTTCTGAATCGTCTCCTCTGTTTGAGCAATATTTATCTCTTTAGCCAATTTTTCATTAAGAAAATCCAATCTCTGCTGAAGGTCTAGTGTTTCAAGAAGGTGAATTTTGTCCTCAAACTCCATCTTCATCGCCGAAGAAATAATGTCACTCATCTTCTCAGGTGGCAAGCTCTGATCCTGCAACACACTCGCTGTCTCAGCCGAAAGGGTCCCCTCAATCTTCACCAAGCGGTTAAATTGGTGAAAAACGCTCCTGGCCAAAGCCTCAAGCATTGTACTCTGCGACTGTTTCTCCGGAATTAACTCTAATACCTCAGCCTTCTGGATTATTCCCTCTTTATAAAGGCGAGATATTTTTACCCGTCGTATCCCCTCAAGTGAGGCTCCCATGATCTGAGGATTGACTGCCCAATACTGGAGTATCCGGCAAATCACACCAATGTCGCTACTGCGATCGCCCCTGCTAAAATTAAGCACCACCTGGCGATCACTGTTGGCAGCGGTATTGAATGTATCGACAATATCTTGACCCTCGAGGATCATGGGGACGACCGTAGAGGGAAAAATTACTGTCCCACTCAAAGTAATGGCAGGGTAGATATTTCTATGGAGCATAGTCTCCTATCTGTCGAGGGTCAGTATCTGATAAAGCGATGGTCAGGCAACCCCTGGCCTCGCATCGGGTAATTCGATTGTCTTAATGGTGCATATCACTTTCTTTTATTGCGCCGCCCCTCCTGCTCTTGGCGCTTGCCTTCCTCGATCCATTGCCTCACTTTCTCTCCGCCCTTTCGGCCAGCTTCTTTTACCGACATATTTCTCTCATCGTCTCCCTTTTTTCGAACCATGTTATCTCCTTCCGCTCTCGGCGCGTTTCCCGGCTTCAATCAGCTCTTTCACCCTCTGGCCGCCCTTTGCGCCGCCCTTCCGACCGATCTCTTCATAGAAATCTCGACCGTGGGTCTTACTCGTTCGCTCTCCGCCCTTTCGGCCAGCTTCTTTTACCGACATTTCACCAGACATATTGTTTTCTCTTTTCATCTTTCTCCTTCATTTTAACTCCCCCTACCATTGTAAATGACTTCTCATATAGGGCTAGTTTTTGTTATAAAAATTGACCACTCCCCTTCATGCGTTTATCCGTTAAGGAAATATCATCTCCGAGCGAACAGAATAGCGTTTGGCATGTTTCTACCTGGCCCGAGCTTGTACTCATCATCATAAATCAATGCAGTCGTCCCTCCTCCGTCTAGAGCCATTGCATTATCAACACCAAGAGAGGTCATGATCGCAGCCATATCGACAACCGTTACATCTGACCCAACTACCGCATACAGTGTCTCGCCCCGAAGACCTAGTGCTCCCCATTTTATTTTGTGGTTCCTCTGCTTCTCGTCCAAAGCGTCAACATTCAAAATATTCTGACCGTTCTCAACCAGCGCCGGTTTAGAATTAATCCCTGCATAAATCGGAAACCCCGAAGTTTTGAAATCGGTCCACCTTGTAAAATATCGAGGGTGACCGCCAGAATCGAAAGCAAGGAAATGATCATTCTCCCCCAGGCCGTTATTCTCATTGATCATTTTACCCAAGCGCGAATTGTAAACCTTCCAGAAAAAATAATTGATACTACTTTGGCATGAATCGTAGTCGGGCGGACAAAAATATGCACCGGTCAGACCAGCAAAGGCACCGTTTTCCCGAGCGAATTCACTCAACGCTTTTGCTGAACAATTATTGGCACACTCACTATTTTCGGCAGTGTCTGTAATCACCCGGATGCTGCCGCTAGCAAGATCAAATGTCATCATGTCCACACCAAACTCGCCGCGTGAAGTCCGAAGAGTCCCAGACCCATAAGAAGAATGTTCTCGTTGTTGTGTTCGTTGCTGGGCGGGCCTGGCAGTTGGGACATTATATGAAATGTCTAAGACCTTCTCCTTCCCGGCACTAATCTCCACCTTTCTCTGAAATAGAATACTGCCAGACGATGAACCAATGATAGCCTTGTACTCACCGCCTTTGATGTTAACTGAATAATTGCCCTCATGATCGATATTAGTGTCCGCGACTTTTTCGTCGCCATTATAAATTTCAATTTTTCCCTCAACAACCGCTTTTGAGTTTATGGCAACGTGCCCCCTGATCGTTCCTCGCTGCCTGGCTTCTTCCTCCGCTGCTTCCCTGCGCCTCTCTTCCTCCTCTCTGGCAAGCCGCTCCGCCTCCTCTTTTGCTTTGATGCGGTTAAGTAAATCCGAATCTATCAGTGCAACGACAGCATTGGCCTCCGCATACTCTCCATTAATTATATGCGTCCTGACTTGTGCTTTCTGTTGTTCGAGATCTTCTACCGCAATCCCCCTGTCCTTGCCGCGCTTTATTGCGCCTGAGATATTCGCATATCTCCGGACAGAAAGGGAAGATCGCATCTCCGAAATTGTTATCTCTTCGTTTGATGGACCATTCTGTTCTGCTTTGATAACTTCAACAAATGCAAACGGCAGAGAGACAAGCACTAGCAAGACCAGAAATATGGAAAGCATGTACCCTGGCCTCCTCCTTAATATCCTGTATCTAACCAATCTCATCATGGCTCCAACCAACTTAGCGAATAGCAACTGATTATATCGTCTTTGGTTTTGGCTAACGGAGAACATTTCGCCTTTAGGGGGATAGAAATATATTAAAGGCCAGAATTATCACTCTGAAAGATATTTGTTAAAACAAAAAAGCCCCGGTGGTTCAGGCCGGGGCCCAGTCTTATGACTTAGAAACATTTCTTACATCGGCTTCGCAATGAACATGGTGTAGTACTGACCATGCACGCCTATTCCAACCTCCTGACCAAATGAGGCAAGAATATTAGCACGATGTCCAGCACTATTCATCCACGCTCTAACCAGCCCATCATCACTACCGAAATCACCCATCGCCAGATTGGCGCCAGCATTGGAATATTTGTAGCCAACACTGTTGAGGAACGACCAGTCTGTCGTTCCGTCTGGAGCGGTATGAGCAAAGTAGTTTTTCTCAGCCATATGCCTAGATTTGGCGCTTGCGGCCTGATTTAGACCCGTGTTTCCACGAACTTCAGACAGTCCGTTAGTGCGCCTCTCCGCATTGATAAGGCTGATTATATGGTCAACCTGATTGTTTGAGGACACAGGAACAGAAGTCGGGACTGATGGCACGACAACAGCTGGAGCGGGAGTATCAACCGGCGCAGCAGGCGCAGCAGCTACTGGCGCAGGTGCCGGGGTTTCAAACCGCACCACAGGCTTCGACTGAACAGGCTTCACTGTTGCTTTCGAAGCAGGAATGACATACCGATAACGAACCTTCACCGCCTTGCCGTTACGGTAAACTATTTTCGTCCTCCAATACACCTGATTTGCCAGTACTCTTTTCGCAGATTTCTTCTTCGTTTTCTTAGCAGCAACCACGCTCTTCTTGGTGGACTTCTTAGAACTGCCGACACTTTTCGTTTGTGCACTTGCACTTTGTGTTGACAATGCAACGATCAAGAAAAGAAGCAGGACATATGAAAAAAGCTTTTTCCACAAAGGGAAATTTCCTTTCATACTTTCTCCTTTAAAAAAATATACCTATCTCTTGTTCTTGCCGGCTTGACACACTTTGAGATGGTCATGTGTGATTATAACACTCAATTGGAGCAATCAAGCGTTTTGCCCATCCTTCCCCCACTCTTTCAGTTGCAGATTATGTCTTTAGTAAATATCATCTCTAATAGACCATTATCAGCCTATGAATGCGACTAAAATCAATCTAGAAATGGCAAAATAATTATTTCTTCGCTCTGGTAAAAGCACCTAAAAAAACAAATATTTTTTCTTGTCCGTGCAATTCTTGCAACAACACACTGGGACCGCAATTCCAAGGACAATCTATTGACTCTTAGAGTCTGAGTGGTACTATCTAGTTACGCTTGGCTAGATAAAACCGACACGTAGTGCCTGGGATACCAAGGGAAGGCCTGCTGGAGAGCCAAAAGCAGGCGGGTAATCCCTCTGGGTCCAAGGAGTGTCGGGCCTGCCTGAATTCGGGCGGGTAAAACAAAAAGGAGATTCGCCGCTCTGCACAGGGTGGCATGACGCCAGGTAGTCAAGCGGTTTCGCGGCGGGGGGACGTTGCCCCCGCCTTCTTTTGTGAAAAGAGGGGGTGAGCGAAAATGAACGGTTTGTCGCGGCGTCTCTTCTGGGGAGCGCGAGAACTTGAAGAACTATTGTGGATGTTTGACTTCAAGCTATTTCTTAAGCGACACAAGATTACTCTCGAGCGGAATATCGCCGGTATCCTCAAAGACGGTGTCGAGAACCACTACACCATCAGGCCCAAACCGAAGAAAAGCGGCGGATACCGCCTAACCTGGGAACCGGACCGGACGCTTTGGGCCTATCAGAAAATGATCTTGGAGATCATTTTGTATCGAGTCGCGCCATCACCGGTTGCTCATGGCGGAGTACCCGGAAGAAGCATCTCGACGTGTTTGGATTCGATGCTTGACGCCAAATCAGTTTTTCATGTTGATTTGAAAAACGCCTTTGAGTCTGTCAGCTTCAGTCAAACTCTCGGACTTAGGACCGATCTTCGGTATGAGCCGCGCTCTGCCTGGGTCAGGGGCTTCGATGTTCGCGTTCCCGTGATGGAGGCGATCATCGCCCTGTGCGAGATAAAACGCATGACTGCGCACGGATGGTATGAGAACGCATTTTTACCGCAAGGCGCACCAACATCACAGCACCTCTTTACGCTTGCACTCTATCCAGTGCATCGGCGGCTCGCCAGACTGACCAGGAACAGAACCGTTCAGTATGGAGATGATTTCTTCCTTCTGTCTCCTGAGCCATCGATCCCACCCAAGGTGCGGCGCGCCTTCGTTCGCACAATCGAACGTCACGGCCGACTTGAGATCAACTCAAGCAAAACCTACTATCTTACAGACACCGGCACAGAGAACAATCCAGTGAGAGGACTTGGAGCAAATATCATTCGCGGCACAGCTCGTCTCCGTCCTCGCCATTTGCATCAACTGCGCATGGACATGTACTGTGCAATCCAGGCCGGTGATGAAGCAAAAATTGCCGGCACCAGAGGTTTTGTTAGCCAGATCTATCGCGGTCAACCATGGCCGTCGCAGCTTGCCCTTATCAAGCCCGACGACTGGGACGACAGGGAACTGGGTGCGGCAAGACACTCAAAGCTGTCTCTGAGTGTCAACATCGGTGACATATTCAACTATCAGATTGTCTCGAAAACACCGCCCCCGGATATTTGCAAACAAATTTATCCACTCGATATCGAACGCCGAAAGAGAACTTTCGAAACAGACGGGGTTGCCCTAACTGCCGCAGACCAGGATTTTCTGGGACGATTGTCGGAAGGAGATGTTGAGCCAGAAGAACCTGAATTTGATTCTTTTGCCCCGCCTCTTTTTGACGCTTGGGGCGAACACATCGTTGGCGAGAACGGCTACTACTAGTCGACTCGCCATTTTTTTGCTCACAAGATCCCGGGCACGAAAATTTCCACACTAGCAAGGCACGACATTACTTGTTAGAATAAACAATGATATTCTCTCATTGCTTTATAAGACAAGGAATTGAACATGGAACCAGAGGTAAATCTCTCATTATCAGACAGAACATTTAGATTTCTTGAGCAATATTCGGCTTATGCCAATGCCCCCAGACGGGACATTCGCGGTGTCAGCGACAAGACTTTTCAATCTGCCCTGATCTACGAAAAATTCAGAACGGCGCTCGAGTACCAAGAAGAGCATCTGATTTTTAAAAATGCTATTTCTCGCATTGTTAGACGAAAGTATGTGCTAGCGCCCTCCATTTCTGCAACGAACTTATTCAATGACTTAGTCAGTGAACTCTCTTGGTCTAATTACCTCAACCCCGAAACGCTCCAAACAGAAGAACGCCACCGCATTATCGCCATCCTTGAGCGCTACCTGATACTACTCCAAGAAATGAAGTCTGCACGGGCCAATAAGATGGAAGTACAAAAAATCGTCATCGAGTGGCTCGCCTGCGAAATCAATGAGGTTTTTACCCCTCTCCACGAAAACGATCTGCTCATCGACTATGCTTACGAGGCACTCAAAGACAATCTAAAGACTGAGGGCACAGCGATATCACCAGAGGAAAACGAACTTCAGCTCAAAATTGCAATCCATACCCTGGTACTGAAACCCGATATTGCGTTGCTCCAATACTGGACAATCAAACGCCTTTATTCAAATTGGCAAACAATGACTGTGGAGGAAACAAAGAGTTTTGCACGCAGCTTTGACCCGTATTTTAACAAAGTCGAACAAGCAATCAACCACCCCCTGAAAACAAGATATTACCAGTACATCAAGCGTAACATCGCACCATTTATTCTCTTGCGCAGCCTTTTCATTGCAAAATCGCCCACTGCCACCCAATTCAAGGCTAATCCCTCCTCCCTCCGCAGCTCTCTCATGTCAGTCTACGACTCTCTCATCGAGGAGGGCCGCAAGAAGGTCTGGCGCGGAACCATCCGGGCTCTCATCTTCATCTGCATGACGAAACTCTCTCTGGCATTGATTATAGAAGCCCCAATCGATCGATACCTGGCCGGTGAAGTTGATTATCTATCGCTTACAATCAACCTGACCCTACCAATCCTACTCATGCTTTTCTCCGGCACCTTCGTCAAATCGCCCCCAGCAAAAAACAGACTTGTCGTATCCGAGGCAATCTCGAACCTAATGATAAAAGACAAGATCAGCGACAAACCATTCCATCTAACCAAGTCTCGCGAAAGCTCGTCAGAAAATGCATTTAACACTGTCTACTCTTTGTTTACGGTCGTCATACTGGTTGGAGTAATTTGGTTTCTGCGCTATCTTCATTTTAACCTGGTGAGCATTGTATTGTTTTTCCTCTTTGTCTCAGCAGTATCCTTCTTCTCATTCCGCATCCGCAACATTGCACTGGAGCTAGCCATGAAACGATCCCGCGACGACGCACTAACCTCCACGCTAGAATTCATCTTTTTGCCCTTTATCAGAATCGGAAAAGCCATCTCCGAAAGGCTTGCCAGAGCTAATCCGTTCATCCTTGCTCTCGACTTTTTGATTGAGGCCCCGCTTAAATCTATCATAAAAATTATGAACTCGTGGTGGCGTTTCCTCAGTTCAAAAAAAGAAGAGCTCGAGGTCTAACTTTCAGGTAGCCCTTATCTCAGCTTTTGCAGTTCAGCAAAGCCCCTTCTTTGATTTTCAATCGCAAGTCTAATACACTCCTTTGGATCATAGCCCAAGTTGCCGGAACAACGAATAGAGCTAAAAATGATATTGCCTAGTTCTTTTTGCAGTTCGGCATCAGTGTGAACACTACCATCCTTCGAGGCATTTCGCTCCCACCGGCAGATATCACCAAAAATTTTCCCAAGCCGAACGATGATCTGCGGCAGCGTCATCTTCTCGTCTTCCCAAATCTCTCGCCCGGTTTTTAATAGTTTTCCTATGGTCATTTTTCCTCCTGAAACTACACTTATTTGTTGACATAAAACAATAAGATTGTTACAACTAACTGCCAGAGTCCGAAAGGGGGACAAATGAATTCAGACAAAGGCAGGGATCTTCTGGTACAGGCCCGCCAATCATTCTTGCGAGGACAGATTACACCAGAATCGGCGAACAGAATCATCGACGATTTAATTCTGGTCAACGCCCATTCTCCGCAGAAAGAAATCGTGTTGTGGCTCGATTCTATCGGCGGCGACAGTGAATCAGCCTTCAAGATTTGCAACACGATAAAAGCCATATCATCGCCAGTGACCGCCAAGGTTATTGGCCAAGCTAACTCGTCTGCTTTTCTTGTTCTGCAGTATTGCAATAAACGAGAAGCCGGGCAACTTGCCACTCTTATGCTTCACACTATTTCTCGGAAAAATGTTGAACTTAAGGATATTCGCGAGAGAGGGCTGAGGGCGCTCGAAGAAACAGAGCGACTACAAGAAATTTATGAACAAATTATCTCCGCAAGATCCGGTCAAGCGAAGGAAGAAGTTGCTCGCTTATGTATGGAAGGCAGGATAATGTCTGCCACCGAAGCTCTCTCGCTTGGCTTCTTGGATGAGATCTACTAATTGTCCGATACGGCCGCCCTGGCCGTATTTTCCTACCAACTTCCACCGCCCCCACCCCCAAATCCTCCACCCGAACCACCACCAGAAAAACCACTTCCTCCACTCGCTGCCGAAGATGGTGCAGCAGCAAACGCACCCTTGGCCGAGGCCGAAAAATCGTTCATACTATTTGTGAAAATAATCGGATTGAATGCTCTCATGCTCGGGTCAGAGTACCATTGAGGCGGTTGCTTATAAATGTCCTCAAACTGCTTTGCCCAAGCCTTCTCGACACCCAAAGCCATGGCAAATGGAAGCAACTTTTCAAAACGTTCGGGATTTTTCTCAGGTGCGTTATGAAATTTGATTCTATCCTTCTCTGCTACCTCAAGATAACTCTTCAAGCCCAAGATGTATTCTTTTGCCTCAACGCCCTTGGCTGTCTTTGCCGGCATGAAGTAACCGATAATTCCTATAGCCAAAGCGGAGATAGCAAAGCTGGCCAGATACAATGTCCCGAGATCAATCAAAATTATTCCCAAAAGTAAGACAAAGAAAGCGATACCCAGATAAATCCACCTCGTGGTTTGCGGGCTCCGGGAAAAATACCCTTTGTCGACAGTGCTTTTGTAGGCCGCGCTAACAATTGCCTGCCAATCCTTGTGAAACTTATATTTTAGATCGGAGAGCAAGACACTCTCTTTGCCGCCCTCAAACAAACTATCAAAAAACTTTTTCTCGACGCTACTCTTCAGATCACTGCCATCTTTTAGTTTGAGAAACTTGTAGTCAGTCGACTTCAATAGCTTGCCGTCTTTCTCAACTCGAGAAATCTTAACATAACCGGCAACGGCAAGTCCGATGAGAACGGCAGAAATATCCTTTGAGTCCGCTCTCTCATCCACAAGAATGCCGATCTCTGCTGGCGTTAGCCCTGGCGGAGCGTCGTATTGAGGTACGATTGTGTCTCGTCCCTTCGCATCCCGTCCAAATTTTCTCCAACGATAGAGCATAAAAAGTGAGACAATAATCGGCAAAGCCAAGACTACATTATCCTTCGTTGTCTCACCCGCTTTTTGCCAAAATGACGGCTCGGCAACGACGTGCTTGGGAAATCCTGCCACCACAGTGAACGCCTGTCCTGGCGCTAATTCCCCGTTAGAAAAATCGATATGGTCAGTCATCTGGTCGTCGCTATACCCGACCATCCAACCGCCGCATTTATCTGTGCTACCGAATTCCCCCTTGAAACAAGTCGCGCTGATACTGCTCTTGTTAATTTTCTTGGGCAGAATGATGCTGGCCTCAGCTTTTTCAATTGTTACATCCCACTTATCCCCCACAACATTCCAGTAAATCTCATCTTGGTCATCAGAGTAATTAACGGCTCGATTAACGGTGTACTCGACCGTGTAAACCTGACGACCACTGAAAACTCTACTCTCGTCGCCGATCATTATCTTGCGATAAGACCCATCATTAGAAACTTGAAATGGCAGCGCATCACCGTTCTGATTGCTCACCCGGATATCGCTAATCCTCAAGTTGTAGCTTCCACCCCTTGCCTTGTATCTATACGGCAGAGTTCGATAGATTCCATGCCTCCTGTTTTCGGCAAAATCGTAGTCGATCCGCTCCTTAACTCGAAGCGACGAATCAGCACTGAGCACGATGTCCGATCTAATACTCCTAACCTTCTCCTGAAAATAATACGGTACATCTTCGGCGCGAGCACCTCGTGGAGCCAGTAGAACAAGAAAAAATACCCCACAAACAAGGACTGCCAAGATCCTAATCGCATTAGCACGAAACGTTGCATGCATATTACAGTCCCGTCGTAATTATTACAAAATACTAAGTAAAACGACATGAATCCAGGGCACAAAGAGGGTGCGCCCCTCTACTTCAGTAAAGAGATTATGTCTTTCCTCGAAAATGGCGGCAGAAAATTTAATTCTACTTTATCAGAAATTACTTGCTCTTTGAATTGTTCGTAACTTCTTATGTGCAAAGCCGGATCCTTGTGTTCGATCCATCGAGTCCCGCCCGGGGCAATAGTCAGAACATCTATCGGCCCACCGATTGTCTGCCAGCGTTCACCCCGCCCGGCGTAATCCTTGATTATATTTTTTGCCAACGCGATAGCCTGAGACAAGGGCAATCTACCAAAATCAGTTGGCAAAATAGTTCTTTTGTCTGGCTTATCACTTGAGATCAACCCATGTCCCAAGCAAAAAGAAGGATCAGGCTGTCTCACGCTAAACGAGCAGAGAAACGGAGCCTCATCTCGGTATCCAGTAACCATAAAAACAAATTCGTCCAAGTGTTCCAGTGTTTCAGAGAGACGGTGGCTGAAACGCTCTTCCACCATTCTGGTCAAGACATCCTCCGGATCCATGGCCACCCCCGGATGATCATAACCCTCGATGAAGTCCTCTATAATTGCGGAGGTAAACTGACTGTTTGCTAGGCCGACACCAGTGGTCGCAATACCAATGGGATGATTTTTGAAAGAAAAAACCTTAAACGAACGATCAAAATAAGCAATGGGACGTTGAGTCTTGTCGCCGGTTGCAAAAAAATAACCTCGGCTATCAGCAGCCAGGACTATCCCCTCCTCCGTCGCAATTCCAACCATAAATGACATAGCACATCATATTAGGCCGTAGTTAAGATATTTTCAACATCCTCCCATGATTCAGTTCTACCAACTCTTCTTCGGTAAGTTATCTCTCCAGGAGGAAGAATAACCAAACCAACACCTCGCACAACAACAATCACGGAAATTTGACGATGAGTCACGAACAAATAAAAGCCCTGAGTTGCTTGTTATAAATCTTAGAATTTGGGCAAATTTTTTCGAGTTCGGCCCAGAAACGTTTTGAATGGTTAAACTCTCTCAGATGTGCCAGTTCGTGGCAGATGACATAATCTCGGAGTTCATTCGGCAATAGAAATATTTTCGCATTGAGCGAAATGGTGCGGCGGCGAGTACAGCTTCCCCAATTACTCTTCTTGCGCCGAACCTGAACTCCGTCGAAGGAAAAGTTGTATCTATCTGCTAGCTCGACAGTTATTTTGACAAGAAAGTTTTTGACGTAAATAGCTACAGCATCCCCGGTTAGCCGAATGTCGCCAATAACAAGTGATTGAGGGAAAACCAGATGCTCTCTTTTGTTCTCCAGCGCTCTTTGCCAATGTTTCTCGATCCACGCCTTGTGCGTATTCAATAGATCGATAGCCGCCTGATCCTTTTGTCTTGCTCGATAAGGAACAACAATATAAATCCCCTTTTCGGAGCAGATTCGCACCCAGCTCCGGCGAGCTCGACGGCTTTCGTAAACATTACAGCTTACATCTTCGCCCAAATAGGGCAGAGGAATAGTTTTTAACAGGGTTAGAGTTGGCATAAAAAAATAGGCTCTTAAAAATTATTTCCCAAGCTTATTTAAAAAGAAGAGATTTCACGTGTTCCCATTTTATCACCACGGTCAATATGAGAACAATGTTAATCAAGGTAAATACGACAAGGTTTTCAAACCATTTGCCTGTCACAATGCGGAAACCCTGGAATGGCTTTGGTGGAAAACCGACCATTTTTGAATAAGGGAAAAACAACGGCACGCCCTCAACGGTAACCATGTCAGCCGTTATGTGACTTAGGTAGGCCGCCATTATTGCCCCAAATGTAATAAACCGATCGATGCCCCAGTAATCTGGAAATGCACCAAGCAAAAAGTACAGACAGACGGAAAACAGAAAAGCACCGAGCAGAGAGTGAGAAAAATTTCGATGCTCGATAAATGGATCAGCTACGCGCCCGATCACCTTGCCAAGAGGAACTGACTGCCAAATCATGGCAGTACCTTGATCAAGATCAGGCAAAAGCGCAGCTAGATGAGATCCAACCAAAACTGCACCCAAAGTCGCAGACTGATATTCGGGTTTACTTACAGTAAGCAAATATCCAAGCCCCGTTGTTATACCCAAAATTTGGTGAGTTTTTCCTGCCATACTTCATACTAGCACTTAGGCAGCTCTCAAAATATTGTTTAGAAAAGTAAGCCACATGTCCCTGTCACTAGCTATTACTCTTTTCTGGCAGCAAGACACCGATTCTTCTGGCCAGCATTGGCACGAGCGGCATCTCAACCAAGAGCGAAATGAATATTATCCAAACTCCGACAGCAAGCGCATAACTGGAGCTTACGATTTCATAGTTGGAAACGATGATAAGTAGGATTGCCGCAACAACCCCTGCCTCGCGAGTCAAACTTAGGAAAAATGTTTCACGCCATGAAAGCTTTCCGCTCGACACCCATGGCATGAGCGATATAAGTGTTACTGCCGGCCGAACAAAGAATAAAAATATTGCCGCAGACAATATTCCTATTGGTGCGAGATAGATCAAGGTATTCACAGGAACAATCAGGCCGAGAACAACAAACACAAATGGCTTAACAAGATGATCGAGTAGTTTGTCGTAGAACTTGTATGATTCTCGGAGATTACCGAAAAGATCAAGAAGTAAGCCGGCAATAAATACAGCCAAAAAGCCAGCCCCACCGGCAATATTAGCGATGACATAAATCAATATCGGCGCAGAAAGAAGCAAGGCCGGGTCCTCAGGCTCCTTCTCCTTAAGATCAGAGCAGTAAAGCCTCTTCAGAGCCAGATAGCCCAGAAACCCAACCGCCAATCCGACAACAACCTGAACAATAAAGGTAATCAGTGCTCTGTCGCCCAACAGAGGAACAAAGTAGGCAAAAACAGAATTCCTGTCAGCAATACACACCGGAACAGCGACGAGCAACAGCACTCGAGCCACAAGGCTACCACTCACATCAGTCAAGGCGCTATCGGAGGTTGCAATTTGGCGTAATGCTTTTTTCTTAAAATGAAGTTGATTTAGAACAGGAGAGATAGTGGCAGGATCAGTCGAGGCCAATATTGCTGAAATTATAACCAGTGAGGTCAGAAAGCTCGTTTCAGATATACCAAAATAGGAGGCGATGACATATAGAATCAGCGAGAAAGCGACAGTTGAAACCAAAACGCCGGCCAAAGAAAGTGAGGCAACCGGAAAAAAGAGATGCCGGATCTTTTTGAATGGGGTCTCTAGGCCATTGGTAAATAAAATTATCGCAACAGCAATCTCTGCAGTCAGCTTAAACATTGAAAAATTTTGCCACAACGTGCCAATCAAAGGCTGTAGCACAAAACCGAATATGAGAGCCCAAACACAAACCGGGACAATTGTCTTGGATGATAGCCGGCCCACTGCATAGCAAAAGAAAATCGCCCCGCCCAGAACTAACAACTGTACGTCAAACTTGTTTAGACGGGTTGCGAATCCATCTTTATAGTTAACACCAGCGTAAAAAACCAGGAACAAAAAAAGAAACAACGCAACATAGGGTGCGAACGCTCGTAATAGAGAACCTCTCATCATCCCTCCGCCGTATGACAAAATATCAGTTATTCAAAACCAGAATAACACCTTCTTGCGCCATCTTCAATCAATCTTGTTTGACCCGGTTTCGGAGATACCTCTTGATATCCTCCGGAAAAACAAGCCCGACTACCCTCTTCTCCTCACACACTGGGACGGCTATGACATCATTCTGATAGAACACTGAGACGACGTCCTCTGCTGTTTCCTTAGCCATTACACAAAGTTCCTTGTTTATTCGCTTCGCTCTGCTCGTCACTTTCGTTTTACTCCACTCCTCCTGCGGCACCCCATTCAATGCCGCCGAATTAATATAGCCCATAATTCCATCCCTATTGCCAATCGGATATCTATGTTTATGAGACAGCTCTTCTCTCTCTGATAGATCACGAAGAGTGGCACCTGGTTGCAAAGCCCTATCTTCTCCAGACATAACGCTTTCTATCGACGCGTCACGCAATAGCGCGTGAACAACTGACTGGGCCAAACTTGATGAAGCTGCGCTCCACAGGAAAAGCCCAATCATTGCGAGCCATATTCCGCCAAAAAGATTCCCGCCAAAAGACTGCAATACTCCAAATATTATCATCGCTCCGGCAATAAGTTTTCCGATAGATGAGGCATATCGGGTTGCTCTAATCATGTCTCCACTTCTCCACCACAACAAACTTCGAAGAATTCTCCCGCCATCCAGAGGAAAGCCAGGCAAAAGATTGAAACCAGCTAGCAAGAGATTAATAAAACCAATCGACTGAATCAGCATGGCAATTAAATTAGTATTGTTTGCCAGCAAAATCAAATCACCGGCGCCAAACAAAGCGCCCGCAATAGCAATGCTCGCAAGAGGGCCGGCTACCGCCATTTTGAATTCAGTCAGTGGCGACGAGGGTTCCTTGGTTAGGTTGGAGGCGCCACCAAAGAGAAAAAGTGTGATTTTCTTAACAGGCAAATTATTCGATCTGGCAGATAGAGTATGGCTCAGCTCGTGCAATATTACCGAACCAAAAAACATCACTGACGCCAGGACTCCGAGCACCCCGTATACAAACAGCGATCTGCCTGGCTGCAAAATCGGCAGCAAATTCGTTGCAAATGAAAAACTAACCAGCAGAAAGATCCAAAACCACGAATAATCGAGTGCTATTTCAACTCCACTTATTTTTCCAATGCTAATTTCACGATTCATGTTATTATTCCTTCCCTCGGCGGAGCTTAGACTGGAGTGTCGCAAGATTTGCGAGACAATGCTCCGTCCTTCCAAAAGTACAACAAAAAGCGACAAACCAAAATGTCGCTTTATTCTGCCGTCACCAGAACTATCTCAGCACAAATATAATGAACAACACAAGAAAGAGAAGTGAGAGAGCAAGATTTATCACCATTCCAGCCACAGATCCGATGACACCACCTGTCGCCGCCTTAGCAGCCTGACCACGACTGCGTTTTTGCGCAGTTTCAGAAAGATAAATTCCGACAAAAAGTCCGACCAGCCCACCGAATGGCGGGAAGAGCACGAGTCCGATAATCAATCCAATAAAGCCATAATAGAGAGCGCTCTTTGAGGCGCCGCCAAACCTTGCTCCCAGAATGCCGGAGAAATAATCGACAGCCATCGAAGCGGCAGCGATAATGCCAAGCACAAACAAATCAGAGGTAGTTAGATACCAAAATTTCTCGATAAGCGCAGCAATAAGAGCAACAACAAACATGTAGGGGATACCAGGAAGTACCGGTACCAAAATTCCCACTATGCCCGGCAGCATTAAGACAGAGGAAATAATTACAATAAGTGTGTGCGACATAGTCTCTTAATTATTTTCATCAAGATAATCCGCTAGACGCAGGGACAACTTCGTCAGATCTCCCGAAACCAGATAGAATTCCTGAACGGCACCATGAGACCTGGCCAAACATCTCAAGCTAACGCTTGTTTGGCCTTGCAGCGTAATTCTCAAATGGTCATTATGCCGGCACAGCTTGATCTCACCGGGATTAACAGCGGATATCTCCGGCCATCCCTCAATCTTTCTCAAAAAGGCATCAAGCTCAGGGAGAATCTGATGTTTCTTCTTAATCTTTGAATTTCCGCGATACCTCATCATCAACTTCATTACAGGCCAAAACGATCGAAAATTCAAGGCTTATTGAATCTTTATCGAGACGGCTACTCAGCCAAGCCATCGTCCTTTGCGTACTTGCCATAGTCGTCACGATCACCAAATTTACCCTTTTTGGGCAGCAACTTCACCATGAGCTTGAATTTGCGTAACGCACCGTTCTGATCCTCGATCTCCTCCTGCTTGCTCTCCTCCCAAACCTGGACAAGCTCAGCGGACAAAATCTCTTTGAGGGTGGTTATCTCCTCCAAATTTTCTTTGATTTCTGTCACCAACTTTTCGTTTGGGCCTCGCCCCAGGATCGCGTCCTTGATCTGTTTCTTCTTTACATTTGACGCTCTTGTCTCCTCTACTGCCTGCACATAAACCGGATCACTCTCGAGTTCAGACTTAAGCATTTCACGGGAAGCCCTATTCTGCTGCTCCAGCTGATCAATCTGTGTCAATCTCTTTTGTATCGTCAGTAAATCCATGTTCTCCTCCAACAAATGTACCTTAAGTTATATAGCGAGCACCTATCCGTCGATAGTTCTATCGTCGTCATCACCAAAGCTCAGCCCCATCAGTGCTGATTCATACTGACTTCTGAAGCCAGTCAAATCTTCAAGCGAGAGCTGACCCTCTCTAAATCTAATAGCCATTCGCCGCGCCTTCTGTGATAAGGGCTCCATGTTTTCGGCTGAAATTCTATCATTGAGACCTTCCAGACTTGTAACCAAGTCGTTAAGTGCCGTTTGAACATTTTGCGATACTTCCTGATCAGCTTGGCCTCGAACGACCAATTCGAAACCTTCAAAGGCTCGATTGAATGAGTCCATCACATGTTGTTCGGCGATAGAGTCTCCCGCGCCTTCCGGCGCACTGGATCCTTGAAATTCGACCATAAGTCCTCTCTTCCTTTGTTAGCCCGCAACAATGAAAATTAGTTACGGAAAGTAAATCTTTGTAATTGTAGCAACTTTTGTTTTTTTAAAAAAGGCCCGGACTCAAGTCCGGGTTGCAGTAGAAAAAACGAAATGTTCTCAAAGTACCTTTTTGGCCTCGCCAACCATGACGAGTCCTGACAACTCAAACGGATCTTCAAGTTTGCCCTCATGATAAGGGACAGAAACAAAGTCTCGACCTGGCGGCACAACCCGTTCAGCCTCAACCGAAGCAAAAGACACGGTATAAGACGCAAGAGACAACAATACCACATGAAACAGTGTGCGCATGTCTCCACCTCCTTAAAAGATTAATAGCAGAAAGACAAATAACTGTAAAGCAACATACCAAAAAGACCCGGGAGATGACCGGATCTTTTTGGTGAAAGTTGTTAGATATTTTCTACTCTGCCCAAACAGCAAGCTTCGACGCCGTGCCACAAAACAATAGTCATTTGCTCGTAGTGACAACCTTGCTCCGCAGCTTAGGATCCAAGGAAACAGAGTGTTTAGAAAGATAGTTGAACACCCCCCGTGCCGCAATTGCACCTTCAGAACAGGCTGTTACAACTTGCCTAAATTGATCGGAAGCATTAGTTATGTCACCGGCAGCAAACATGCCTGGTATATTTGTTGACTGATCGCTTCCAACTTTTATATAGCCGGCATCGTCTGTCGATAATCCAAGCGGCTTGATCAGCTCATTGCCAGGCTCAACTCCAATCTCTACAAAAACGCCATCTACGTCCAGCCGATCACGCCCCTGATAGCTTGGATCGACCTCAATGGAGTGAACAAATTTATCGCCGAAAATTTCCTTTACCTCTGTGTTGTAGATTATCTCGATATTATCTCTCTGTGTCGCCAGATCTGCCCAGACGGGCTCACCGCGAAGCTTTTCTTTTCTATAAATGAGATAGACTTTTTTGGCGATATCGCTCAGATAGACGGCGGAGCTGATAGCAGAATCGCCGCCTCCAACAACGGCAACTGTCTTGTCATAAAACAGGGCACCATCACAAGTGGCGCAATACGCCACTCCCCGACGAGAAAAATCCTTCTCACCAGGAACGTTCAGCTTCCGATGACGAAGCCCCATCGACAACAAGACTGCTCTGGCCCAGAATGTGCCGTTTCTTTGCGTGGTCACCTTATATCCGTTGTCGAATGAACTTATTTCTACAACACGGTCCAGAATCTCCGCTGCGCCTGCGCTCTTGGCATGCCGTTGCATTTTTGCTGCCAACTCCAGACCTGTGATCTCGTCTTCGGTCGGATAGTTGCAAACCTTATGCGACTCGCCGATGAGTCCGCCCGCAGACTCGCCGATAAGAAGATTTTTCACCTTATAACGGCTGGCATAAATACTGGCCGTATAACCCGCCGGACCAGTACCGACAATTATCAGATCATACTCATTCTCCGGCATTTGATATCCCTTAAATAATTGTAGTGAGAAACATTATCGCAACAAAACTCGACCAGAGTGCCTCTGCCCTATTTGATATTCAAGAGCCGGTCAATGGCCTCTTGGTCAAAGCCAACCACAACTTCATTACCGATCCAAAGCTGCGGCACACCCATTTCGCCGGACTTATCAACCATTTGCATGGCAGCAGCGCGATTAACTGAAACGTCGACCTCTTCAAAGCTAACTCCATTTTCGTGCAAATACTCCTTCGCCCTCACGCACCAAGGACAAGTTGGCGTTGAAAATACAGTAACCTTCTTGTCACCCTCTCTTTTTTCTTCGGCCATATGGCTCCTTTCTATAGCAGGTCGACTGCCTTTAATATCACTCTAACTTTTTCTAATGAATTCGTGGCAATTCGATACTGCTTGCTCTTCCCGCACTTAACTTCCTCAATAAAGCCTATCCCACGCAAATATCGAATATGGTAAGATAACAAATTTTTAGGCACCGAAAGAGTTTCAAGCAAGGTGCAGCCACAAACATCCTCACCGCACTGAAACAAACTTTTCAATATCAAAAGACGGTTTTTCTGAAAAACTCGCATCAATTCTCGATTGTTTTCTCTAAATATGTCTGGCATTATAGTTCAATCCTTGTTGAACTATAACTCAACGTTTGCCTTGAAGTCAAGTATCTAGATCAGCAAAATATCGTATCGCGGCAAGCGACTGCACGAACCTAGCAATTTGGGCCGATCACACAGCCCTAACGACGCGAGATATCTAGACTCGAAGCGCCAATATTGAACTCAAAATCAATTTTTCTGAGAGCGGTAGCATAGTCGTCCGTTTCATAAGTATCAGAATCAATTTGCTTGAATCCTTCAAAGTTTTTCGACGATAGACCGGAGTCAATCTCGATCCTGGCTCCAACATTTTCCGGAACCTCAATATTGATTGAACTTGCTCCGGCCTTGATGGTGACCCTGGCACGGTCAACCTCTTCGCCCATAACCAAATTTAAACTGGACGCGCCAGTATTGATATTGATTTCTTCTGCTTTTACACCAGAAAGATCAATGCGCATATCCATCGCACCTGTGTCGAGTGTCAGCATCATCGGAACGACCGAGTTGAGACTAAGGTCCAACTCATTAAATTGGCGGCCAAACGGACGGGTAGTTCCCTCGCCGACAAGCTTAACCCGCTGCACATCGCTGGTGATGGTATTTTGCGTATCAAGTCGGAGAAATTGCGATGCAAAATTTCCACTCACAAGATCACTTGATCCACCATCAATATTTAGTTTTCCGGCACCCATTTTAACATCAATCTCTGCCCTACTGATACCAGGACTCTTGCCTATTGAAATTGCCTGCTCAGTGCGACTTGTGTTCGTGACACGGTCGTCGGGAATACCTGTTTTGCCAGTAATTACAGCCGAGACCAATACCGCAACCACAATCAAGGTCGCCAGAGCACCGATAATGACAGCAACCGTGCTCCTTCCAGAGAGCATAGAGAGACCAATAAAAATAATTATCAAGGGCCAAAGCCTTGACCAGTCGAGGTCGAAGTCTATAACCCCAAAATTGCGCAGCAGATAAAGCGCGCCAATGGCAATTATAACCAAGCCCAAAAAAAGACGGCCAAAATTAAAACGCGATCTCACAATTTCCCTATTATTCTCTTTTTTTACTTCTGACATATTTCTCCTTAATGTGCGAATTCATCTATTTCCGCTTAAACACAATGTATCCGCCGAGTAGAATTAAAACTAGCGGCCAGAAAACGTCCCAATCAATACCGAATCTGGGTAATAACTGATTAAGAAGGAGCAAAGTACCGGACAATATCAAGATTGCGCCAATAAAATCCCGAACGCTCGCCTGGTCCCACTCTTTCTTCCGTTTTCCATCCTGACCCTCGCTTGTATCGGCGCCGGTATCGCGAACAGATTCTTGTGCCGCTTCCTTCTTGCCCATATTCTTATTGTCTGGCGCTTCGGGGATGATTATCATCAGTAATATATACAAGGCCACCCCGAAACCACCAAAAAAGGTAAAAACGAAAAACGCCACCCTGACAAGTACCGGATCAACATCAAAATATTCACCTATGCCGCCAGCCACTCCAGCTACAACCCTGTTGTTCCGAGAAAGATAGATCTTCTTTGGCTCAATACTTCCTTCTGCCATAATATTCAACGCTCCATTAAATAATTGCACCATTATTATATCATAATTCAGCAAAAAACGCGGAAGAGTCATTGCAATCAGATCTCCCAAGACCCCGCTGTGGCCAAAAAAACGGGAGGGCCTGGCGGGGCTCTCCCTGATAGAACAGAGCGGGTCGGCGTCAGCCGACCGGTTGTGCGGCGGGCGCCCCCCTTGGCACACCCAGCAAGTACCGGATCGCTCCTTCCGACCCAAGCTGGGCATGGAGGCGATCGAACTCGCCCCGGACGATGTCGAGGTCGAAACCCTCCGGCAACCGGAGAGACTCGGCATTGCCCAAGGGCTTGCCGTCATCGTCAACCGGCACGACGCACATAATGAGAATAGACGCGTTAGCTACGCCAACTTCTCGTGCCAGCCTCCTTGCCAGCGCCAGGGCCACCTCGGGCACAGGCAGCGCCACAGGGGCGCCATTTGCTACACTCATCGCTCACCTCCTGGGATCCGAACATATTTCCAGCACTATACCATACAAATCCACCCGGCTCAACAACCCGTTGACTAGCGCAACATCGAGAACTAGAATAATCAGAGACAAGCAAAGAGAGGAGAACTGATCGCCTCAAGAAACGATAATAACACGACCACAGTTATTGCGGAGGTCGCTCTCCGCGTTGCCGATGTCGGCGGTTGGACAGACACATGGTTTGCCAAACACGGTTATGTCTGTAACCTAGCCCTGACGTGTCGGCTCTTTGGCAACAATGCTCCTTATCGCGGAGTTTCGGTAATCGTCCAGACAAGCAATCATCAGACCCCCGCTGGTACTGTCTCAATTAAGGCAGCCGATCCGCATTTTGACGTTGTTGCGTCAATCAAGTCGCTCAGAAGCGGTAATTTTGACAAGCACAACCTCCTATTGGCGACATTGTCACTGCTCGAGCTGAAACCTCTCCTGAACCACGATGTCGAAATCTATATTACCAGTCCTGTTCCGCCCGGCGCATCGATGGGAACAAGCGCAACCGTCTCTGTCGCACTAATCAAAGCAGTGGGCTCACTTCTAACCAAAGAAGGCATTAGGGCACTTGCTCCAGCCGAAGAGGCCCTTCTTGCCCACAGAGCAGAGACCGAGGTGATGAGAGGAGAATCAGGTACGCAAGATCAATGGTCGGCTGCGTTTTCACATGGAGCACAATTTATCACCATATCACCATTCCCTCAGACCGAATTAGAACAAATCAATCTGTCGCCGAAGACTGTCCATCAACTTGAGAGTGGTCTCATAACCATATTCGTCGGCAGCCACAACAGTTCACATGTCCATACAACTGTGATAAAAAAACTGACAAACAAAAAAGGAGATTCACCCTTACTCGAACGACTGCGGCAATTAGCGATTGATGCCAAAGACACACTCTCGAAAGGCAAATTGCAAGACTACGGCCGAATCCTGAGCGCAAATACAGAAACACAGAGAAGCCTCCATCTTGACCTTGTCGGCCCAGACCACCTAAAAATCCTTCGCCTTGCCCATACTCTACCCGGATATCTGGGTGGCAAAGTCAATGGCGCCGGAGGTGGAGGCGGTTCCGTAACATTGTTATTCGAGTCAAAAGCAGCTGCTACTAGGTTCTTTCATCTTGCAAACGAGACACACAAGAAAGAGGAATACCTTTATTATGAGCATAAGATTGCCGGCGCCTAGCACTTACCCCAACCTCACAGCTAAAAGCAGTGCCAATTTAGGAAAATCACACTACGGCACCTGTTGCAAAAGACTCACAACATCATCATCGCTAACAGGAAAAAACTCCTCGTAATAGCTCCTTGCCACGCCAGAAAATTCAAATGGTACGTTGAGAACAACCAGGTCATCAACCTCGTCCCAGATACTCGTCACAAGCTCCTCTGGAATAACCGGCAATGCTGCGACGATTTGTCGCGGATTCTTGTGGCGAAGCTCCTCGATAGCAAGCAAAAGAGCGGTATCACCCGCATTGCCATCGTCAACTAAAATTGCAATTTTGCCACTAATTTCAGGGACTTGCTTGTATTTCTTGAGATAAGTTTGGCGCTGACGTTGAGCTTCCAGCTGCTCTACCTCCATCCTGTCCCGCAGCCATTCCTGATTTAAATATGCGATTTCATCCTGGTCGCATAGTCCATGGCCATCCTCAGCGATCGCACAGACCGCAAGATCAGGGTTTTGGGGGTGGCTAATTTTTCGGGTTATAATGATATCCAGGGGTGCTTTTAAATGTTTAGCAACATAATATCCAAGTACGACTCCGCCCTTTGGCAACGCATAGACGACCACATCATCTAGCCTGTATTCCTCCAGTGCTTCTGCCAACTGCTGACCCGCATCCATCCGATCACGAAAGCGCATTGTGCCTCCTTACGTTTACTCACCATGAGCTAGGCACTTTTTGAAACAAACTTGCGTCGTTCTTAATTTTTCAACTTCGTTTCCGACCAATCATCGGTCATTTTTTGCATCTCAGGCCCACTCATGGCCATTCATTATATCACACGAACAAATAAGCAAATAAGTTAGCAAGTGTTAGGCTTGTGCCCAAGACAGTAAGACAAACTGTTTACCTAATTTTGAATAGCTCAGGCAAACATATGCTTATTTGTTGTCAAATCTATGATATACTTTTATTAAATTGAAATTACAGGAGGAGGAATATGCCTAAATGGATTGACGAGATTGATCCGGAAAGTTTGATAGATAAAGACATTTTTGAACTCCTAGACCTCAAAGACGCCCCGGAGGATCGCAAGCATCAAATCCTAGAAGACATGATGGAAACCATTCAAAACCGTGTGGTGGCCAGAATTTTGGATTCACTCAAAAAAGAAGAGGTTAAGGAATTTGAAGAACTGCTCGACGAGGACGACAACGATAAGGTCGCTCAATTTCTTCAGACAAGAAACATCGACCCTGTTACATTCACAGCCGAAGAAGCCCTAAATTATAAAATTGAAATTCTCAACCTCATTGCGGCTCAAGAAGATGCGAGCGATGCCGACAATCAAGCTCAGGACAGGTAAGGGAGACAAAATGTTTTTTGGAAAAAAACCGTCCGCACCAGAAGCTGCCCCGTCGCCGCCAGCTCCATCTGCTTCTGAAGAAAAACCTAAAAAAGCTCCGACCGAGAACAAGAATGCCAGCTCTCCGGAGGGAAGCCCCAAGCCCCCAGTCAAGCAAGAAGGTAAAAAAGAACCTGCTACAGAAAAGGAAAATGAAGCTGAAAAAAAAGAAAAACGGCTTGCCTCACTGGCCGAGATTTCTGCTGAACTCGACAAACGCCAAAAAGAACGCGACGAAGCGCTCTATGGCAATTTCCTGCCACCAAAAGTTGGTAAGTTCCTGCACGGTACCGCCGCCGGAAAATTGATCAAATCAATTGCCGCTATTGCCGCTGGCGCAACCGTCGCTACCGCCGCCACATCTATCGGCGGACTAGCCCTCCTGGCAATCGCTCCTGTACTGCACACTCAGGGCATCCGCCTTGCCGCCAGCGGCGGAATTGAAGTCATTCAGACTCTCGCCGACCTAATGCAAGGCAAAAACAGCAACCTCTACGCCGAGATGAACGCTGCTAGCGCCGATCTAGAAAAGAGCAAAGTCAAACTCGCGGAATTAGAATTGGGCAAAGACAAAGCCGACCCCGAAGTACACCAAGCACAGTTGGCGGAAACGATCAAAGCTATCGCCGAAAAAGAAAAAACTATCATTGAAAAACATTCCAAACTTCTCACACTCGACAATAAACGAAAAATCTTTCGCAGAAAGGGCTCTTCTCTTGTAACGGCCGCATTCAGTATTCTGCATGGCGTCGCCCTTGGCACCCAAGACTTCGACAACGGTATAGTTAAATCAACCAACCTTTCTAGCCCCGACCACAAGATGGTCTGGTCCCTCTTCAAGGATAACAAATGGAATAATTTTGATTTTCTATACAACCCTTCCGACTCTGCCGGCGCTGCCATGGCAAGCGCCAAACATACTTACGACATGGCCGGACCGCTCGATTTCGGAATTAGCGGGCAAGGACACATCGTCGGCCAGATGTCCAACTCGCACCTCATTCCAAGCTATTTTGGTTTAGCTACGGCGGCACTAGGCCTTTCCTTGGGCGCAAGATCAAATGAACAGCAAAAACCCGATTACACTCCCCCATCTTTTGCGACAGATGATACAGCGCGAAGAGCGGAACCAGAGAGCAAGGAAGCCAGAGACATAACGATCGAAAGCAGTGCATCCGTACGAGAAGGAGATCTAAAAAAGAAGCTGGGGGATCTCGCAAAAGAAAAAGAGGAAAACAAGAAAAAACTTCAAAAACTTGGCGAGGAAATTAAGGCTGCAGAAAAATCTCCGCAAACCCATGATAGCGACCGGCAGCTTCAAGCAAAAAGAAAAGAAAAAGAAAAACTGGAAATACGCCAGAAAGAAATCGACACCGAACTGAAGAAATATGAAAAAGTCATAGAGATTCAGAAAAAAATTGAGGCAAAGGACCAGGAGATAAAGAAAAACCAGAATGAGTGGAACGATTTGGACAGAGAAGATGGGGATAATCCTGACATAGCAGTAGAGAAAAAGGCACATGAAGACAAAGATACCGAGCTCCGAAACGAACGAAAAGCGCTGGAGGCTGAACTTGAGGAGGAGCTGAGAAAGATAAGCAGCAAGAGTAGCAAACCGAAACCGGAGGCGGCCACCGAAACAAGCGCAGAAAAAGAAACCCCAAAGAAGCCTGATAGCGCTCCAGCCAAAAAGGCCGAAGACAAAGCGCAGGACGAAGAAGAAGAGGAGGAAGAGGAAGATGAGGAGAATCCGGAGACAGCAAGGCTCAGAAGGGTTCGCAATAATTTTACCAAACTCGCCAGGGATGAATCTCTTACTCCATCCAGTCTCTCAGACACGACCGTTCTAAGGAACAAATTGGAGGTAGCAAAGAGTGGACCAATTGAGCGGGCTGTTCTAACCGCCAGTTACAACGAAGCCTACACTACACTTCATAAAGTTAAATTTACCGATCACTCCCGCCAAAAAGAGTTGGTCAGGCATATCAAATCAGGCTTTATTTCTATTTTGGAAGAGATTGGCCCGGAAAAGAGTTGATTTCAGGTTCTCCCGAAGGAGTGATTTAGGTAAAACGCACAAAGAGACACAAACTTGTCAAATCACACCAGGGATAGCCTGGTACTTCGCATAATCCAGAGTCGGTGGTGCTGCATTCTCAGGCAAACAACCTTAAGACCAAAGGAGCAATATGCCCGCACAAAAGGAAATCGATATCACAGAGATCGCCGAAAAGAGTCTATTGGAAGTTCTGGGGCTACAAGATCTACCGCAGGAAAAACGCTCACCAATTATCGCTAACATGGTAAAAATCATTCAAACTAGAGTTACTGCCCGTATCTTTGACGAATTAGATGATAACGGCCTTAAACAGTTTTCCGATTCAGACACTAACCCCAAAAAAACCCGAGCATTTCTCGAAAGTAAGGGCATCGATCTGGACAAGATAACCAGCGATGAAGTCGTCAATTTCAAAGCAGAACTACTATCTCTTCTTGGCTATAATGTTAAGTAAAAATTATTTTATTATGCACCAAAGAAAAACAGCGGAGGAATTATGACACCAGTGGGCGAAGCAGGCGGGCCAATGGATCCATCAATCATCGGCGATCCTTCTTATACCGTTAATCCGGACAATCAAACCTCTTCCCCCGGAAAAACAGTCGAGGTTACTGCTGATGCCAGCAAAAAAACAGAAGCTAACACTGATGCGGAAATTACAGCTCCAGTCGTAGAAAAAAGGAAAACACCGGAAAGATTACGCACAGAAAGACTTGGCATTGCCGGAGAACTCAGCAAAACAATAAAAGAAAGAGAGAATCGGCGCAGCGAAGAACACTGGGGCAAGGGACGTTGGGGTAAGTTTAAAGAGAAACTCAACACAACAGATTGGGGTAAAGCAATCAAAGTGGCCGGAAAAGTAGCCCTCGCCACAACCGGAGTGCTGGCAGCCTCAACCCTCAGTGGTGGTGCAGGATTATTGCTTGCTCCCCTTCTCTACAGCCAATCGCTCAAACTCGGCTTCGAGGGTGGCCTTGAAGGGATGCAGCATCTTCTTCGTGGCCGAAAGGAACGTCTCGGCCTCGAGGCCAAAAAACAAGACTTTCTAAAGAAATCGGACGAAAGAATCGCAAAAGTTCAGGCAGCCGAAAATGAGTTTAGAATTGCCAAAGGCAAAAAGGACAGAGGCGAAATCAACAACGAAGAATACCAAAAAGCTGTTGACCAATACTCATCCCAAGTCGAAAGTCTGACTAAATCAATCAGCCGTCTCGAAAGCGACTACCTCAAAAAAGAGCGCGAATACATCAATCTCGAAAACAGCATGAAAATTCAGCGCGCTACAGAGAGCACTGCCCTTTCAGCCACATTTTCGCTCTTGATGGGCATGCCTCTCGGTGTTCAGGGTGCTGGTCACAACGTTATCTTCGCTCCTGGCCATGGCCTTCACTTCATTTATAAAGTTGGCGAAACGATGAGCAGCACAGGAGTTCATGCAATTGGCACATCACTCACGCACACAGTCGGCGCAATCGCAACTGCTGCAAGCGCTAGTCGCGCCTATCTCGGTATGGGACTCGCTGGAGCCGGGCTATTAGCAACTGCAGGTAAAGAGATATTGAATGCGAAGAAAAACCATCAGGCAGACAAACAAGAGCGCGGCACCTCTCTCTGGGCCGAAGTTTCCAACGACTTGAAGGCTGTTGGGAAAAAAGAAACAGTCGGCCAACGAGAAGCGGAAGCGATGGCACAAGAGGGTTCAGCCGAAACCTATGAGCCGCCAGAAAATCTGAAAAAATTCGCCAAGAAAACAGCCGAACACTACAAAGAGATTGGTCGGCGTACGAATGAAATTGATGCCGAGATGAGCTCACTTGACGAAGAAGAGCAAAGGCTAAAAACTGATCCGACCCCGACGGATCAGTCACGGATGCGGCTTGAGGCTATTCCCGCTCAACGCGAAAAGCTAAACAATGAAAAAGAAGAGCTTGCCCGAGAAACAGAGAAAATCAAAGAAACAGCTGAGCTGTACAACCTAACGGTAAATATCGCCGGCCGAATTACACAGAGAAAAAATGAGTTGAATCAGTTAGCCAGAGACTTATCCAGCCCCGCAACAATCCCCCTGATAGAGAAGGCCAAAGCAGAATTAGCCGATCTTTATAGCCTGAGAAAAGAAACGTGGCAAAAAATTGCAGAGAAGCAAAGACTGATCGACGAAGAAGCAGCCAGCGCTGCCGCGAGTCAGACATCGGAACAACCGGCACAACAGGAAAGCTCTCCGGCTCCCAGCGAAGCTGATTTTCGCAAGTTTTATCGAGAGAATGCAGCCGGTTTTGCCGAGCGAGAAAAAGCACGAGCGACCGGACAGGAACCATCAGAAGAATATGCCACTTTCGATAATATTTATCGAGAAATCGACAGAGCTGAAAATGAAATGCGCCAGAAGGAAAGGGAAATCAATGAGCTGCAAAACAGAATAGATCGTGGTGAAGTAACGGCAACAAGCCAGGTCAGAGAACAACTATTCGGACTAACTCGCGAGTATCTTGATGCTGATCGACGAAGAGACAACCAAAAGCAACTGCTTCGTGAAATTTATAATCAGGCAAAAGGCGCGAAATCGCCCCGGCAAACCCAAGCTACCCCAGAGAATCGTACTGTAACAGGAGACCAACCGCCCATTCTCGATAATGCCAGATCTGAAGGCAATAAGACTAGCCCTGAGCTTCCTAAATTCGAGAGTATCGATCCGGCGCAAATCATCAGAGCGGCCAGGGATCCCGGGGTACGTGCTCGGGTCATAAGCCGTCTTAACGGCGCTAACAGCGCCGAAAGTTTTGGCAGCCTGGATGGCGTTACAGCTCTCGAAGAGGCAGTTATTCTGGATGAATTGACCAATCGCGCCAGAGCATTGATGGAAGATCCTCGCCTGAGTAATGCCACACCAGAAGCAGCATATGACACAGTTGTGTTGATGCTCGATCAGCCTGAGGTCGAAGAGGAAGTCGGGAAAGAGCAAACGACTACAGCAGAAGAAGTGCCGGGAGGACAGGAAAAGACACCGCAACCGGAAGAAGCAGAAACAGCCGAGGCAGCGCGCATGGACTTTGTAAAGCGAGCATTTACTGACATTCTTAGTGACACCTCCTATGCCCCGGAGCGCATAAACGATGTCGATGAACTAAGGCTTCTCTTCGGCGACCCTCTAGAGCGCGGCAGGATGCAATCCAGAAAGTTTTATTATGAAGCTTATCGTCAAGCCACGGTAACCCTGGTCACAACTCCAACACGCGATATTAGCCGTTACTCAGCAATCCTTCGTAACCTGGATGAGGGTTATCGCAAATTGTTAGCAAGAGTCGAATCAGACGATCGCGATGGTGGTTCGGGATCAGAAAAATCCCCAGACGAGAAAGATGCAGAACAAGGGAAACCACTAGAGCAAGGAGAAACAGCAGAACCAAACGCCGAGATTAAACAAAAATTCGAAGAGCAACTCCAGAAAGACAAGCGCATCATTGCCGAGTCAACAGAAAGAGCAAAGGGATTTGAGAAATACAAGAACAGACTTGCTGGATTCTGCGAAACGTCGGTAGCCGAGATTACAAGAGAAAGTGCCAATATCAAAGATGAGCCAAGAAGGAAAGCAGCAGAGCTTCAGGCAAAGATGATCAGTCGTATCCCCGACTCAGTCGGAACAAAAAAGTTTCTTAGTTTGATGGATCAGGTGTCATCGCCCGCAGAACTAAAACCCCTGGACAATGATCAGATTATCGCAATGGAACCCGGGCAAGCCAAGCAATATGCTGACCGAATCAGTGGTCAAAACCATGACATTGTAAGAAAATATCAGGAATTACCAACAAACATTACCAAGAGCTTAACTGGCACCATTGGACCGCTCAAGACCCTGGCAGAGGTTGCCTCGAGCATGCATGACAGCGCCAAAAAATCCGAGGGCGATGACCTCGAGGTTATGGGCAGAATCGCAAAGACCTTCGAGGACAGTCTTGGGTCAAACTTTGATATTCAAAGGATAAAGGTCGAACCAAACCAGACTCCAAACTACGAAAAAATCGAACCTTTTGACATTGCCACCACTGATGACCCGACTAAAAACGAAACAGTAGAGAGCATTGTCTCAGAGGGCTATATGTTTAACTCTGAGCTGGCCGGAGTACCTGGTGGCACCATTATCAAGCCCGCCCAAGCGGTCATCTATAAATACCAAGAAGCACCAGCGAGAGCATAGCAAGACTTAACAAAAAATCAGGAATTTCCTGATTTTTTGGTTTATGGGTAGCTGCATCTCTTTAGCACGGATTATCATCACCACACAGTAGGACACCGCCCCTGTAGATTTAGGCTATCCGGGTATTAGGCAGTGGCTGTAACCAGCGCCACCCTTTTAGATTTAATAAAGAAAAACCCAACTATTGTGAATGTCAGGGCCGGCGAGAGCCAGTTTGGTATGTGAAATCCGAAGCTATCAAGCAACATGATAACGCCCAAGAAAAGGATTGAGTACATAGCACCATTTTTCAAGTAAACATACTTCTTGATCCGCTCAATGTTACCCAAAGTAAGCTGGCGAACAACGATTGCACCAAGACCGTTTCCTATCAGGATGAGTGGAACAGACAGCGTGAAGGCAAATGCGCCCAAGACTCCATCAATCGAGAAGGTGGCATCGATTACTTCAAGGTAAAGAATCTTACTCATATCAGACAGACTGCTACTTTTGTTAAGAAGCTGCTCCTCCCCCGCTTCGGCATTCTGCTTAAAACCGTGAGTGATAAAAAAGGCTGTTGAACCCACGACTGCTCCGAACGCCATCATCGGATCACTCTGTAGTGCGTACCAAACAATACAAGCCAAGAGAACTGAGGCAACAGCATAAAACCAAATACCCCTTGAAAAGAAAAACTTCTCATGAGGCAAGCCGAAGTTCTTCGTCTCCAAAAAAAGCCAATGGAAAAACAGAAAGATTAAGAATGTTCCTCCACCAACCAAAAGAACTGGAGCTGACTTTTCGACTGCTTCCGCTACACTTGGATCATTAGAGAAAGCGGCAGTGATAGCACCAACCGGGCCAAGCGAAGGTGTCGTAACCCAAATAATAAGCCAGGGCAAGAGTCCACGAACTAAGAAAACGGCAAAAATCATGCCCCACAGCAAGAACCAACGTCGCCCTTTTTTGCTCATCGTTCCAAGAACTTCAGCATTGATAATAGCATTGTCAATACTTGAGATAGTCTCAAACAAACAAAGCCCGCCAATGATTACAATTGCTGACATTAAACTCATCTGACCTCCCACAAAATTAAGTTACCTTGAAGCAGTTATTTCCTTGCTATTCGCTGACGCTTGCCGCAAACAAAAAGAGGGAAAACGCATTACTACTTTCCATATTATAACAAATAAATCAGGAATCTTCCTGATTTATTACAAGATGTGACAACGCCCGATAGAGCTTGCCCCGATCTTGATCCGGGAGCGACAAGGCACCCGCCTGCGAAAGCTAGTGCTTTAGCACTTGCGGGCAAGTAATATAAGGTATTGACCTGGTCTAATACCGCGAGGCTTCCGGCCCTGGCGATACCGAAAGCGAGACGGGCGCTCTGGGGTCAATACCTTTTATTTTGGCATTATGGTCGGGGAGAGAGGATTCGAACCTCCGATCTCAGGACCCCCAGCCCTGCGCATTAACCAGACTATGCTACTCCCCGGCAGAGCTTGTTTAACAACTATTCCCGAAGGAAGAAGTGAGCAAATTTCGAGCCCCACCAAGGGGCCCCTCTGTGGGGCGAAAAACAGGAATTGTAAGGAGAGCTAGCCAAAGCTAACCTGATGAGCAATTCGTGTTTTGCCACCGAAATTTGCCGCTTGTAACTATCAGATGCGATTGTTAAACAAGCTCTAACTCCGCCGAGACAAAATTGGCCGAAAAAGCCCAAGTGGGTAACCTCACGACCTGACCACGGTCAAATCAAATATTGGTCCAAGCTCCAATATATTGGAGCCAGCCCCAAGGGGACCCGAATATAAAATGTTCGCCCAATTTTGACCTCAAGCGGAGCAGACCCATATTATCATATTTTGAGGTAATTAACAGCACGACAAGATGAAGCTCCAAACAAAGAGGTTGCACTGCGTCTAGTCTGTAGACTCCTCGAAACATTGGGATTTCACGATGTTAATTGCCATTTCTGGGCTTTTTGGTACAATGGATTCAAAGTACAAGAATGCTTTTTTCTTTAGCGCAATAAGAAGCGTGTCGATATTCAGTTTGATGGTTAAAAAACTCCTTATGTCAAAAACTGATCTTTACGTTCGACCAGCCTTCATAGCAACGAACGAAAAACTTCCAGATCGGTCCCTATTTGTTGGAAAAGTTGAACGACCCAACCTAGTTGGTGGTTTTTATTTTTATTTAATAGAAATTCTCTCCCCGCTCACACCGGCATCCAAGATAAAAAAGATTATTACCCACATATTAGAAAAGTCTGATCCTCCAGACGATCCCAATCTGCGCGAAGTTGTGTTCGAGGATACTGTGGCGAAAATTAATGAATCACTCGAAGATCTGGCAAAAGAGGGAGAGCGAGACTGGGTCGGAAATTTTAACGCCGTCCTCGGCATAGTCTGCAAAGGGCACATTACAATATCGCAATCTGGCGGAGCCTCAGGGTACATATTTCGAAAAGGAACAATTTCAAGTATTACAGAAAAGTCCTCACCCGAGACACCTTCTTCGGCTGTCAATGTATTTTCAGAGATTACAAGTGGAACTCTCATTAACAACGATCGCCTTATTTTTGGAAGCACTGAGCTCTACAACCATCTCTCGCTAGACCGGCTACGACGCCTAAGCGAGAAAGTCCCTGCTCCGCTTGCAGCCACCGAGATAGCAAAATACCTAAAACGATCGAAGGTATTGATGGCAAATGCGGTCATAATTGAAGTTTGCGACCGAGAAGCAATCGAAAATGAAACGCTAGAAGCACAGCAAGAAGTAATCTATCTCGACGAACCAGGGATAGACCTCATTTCAGTAGTCAAGAAAAACTTATATCCCCTGTCACAAAAGGTTTTATCACACTCACGAGCAGCCGGAAGCGTCCTGGCTAAAAAGAGTAATGTCGTTCTCAAAAAATCCAAGGAAAACTGGCGAAGCAATTATGCTCCCCTAACCCAAAAAATACTGGACCACGGCAAATCCCAACTAGGAAACACACTGAATAATCTCAGCAAATCAGCAAAACCGGCTCTAGGCGGGACCCTGCAGAAAATAAAGCAGGACAAGGTGTACAAAAAAGCCACAATAAAAATTATACCGTACACGCAGAGAACAAAAGACAGAGCCAATGGTACCACGAAAATAATTATCAGCCTTACCCAACGACTATTGCTTCGCGAAAACCGCAAGTACCTATACCTTGCCCTTATCCTAAGCTTCCTTTTCTTCGGCTATGTTAAGATACGAGCGAACAACCAGGATCTGGTCAAGGTAAATGAGGAAAAAAGTATAGTTTCTTCGTTTGATGAAGCACAGAGCACCTTCGCCAAAGCCAAAGAAGATGTGGCCCTTGGTCGAGGCGATGGCGTGGACAAATATCAGCAAGCACTATCACTGGCTCAAAATGCCCTTAAATCAGATGTATCAAAGAACGAATCCGACAACTTGATTAAAGAAATTCAGAACTCCATCGATGTAGCGACAAAAACAACGCGACTCGCAAACACATCTGCACTCTTCAAGCTTGCGCCAGATATTCAACAGATTGCTCTTGTTGGTACAGAAATTTACGGGGCTGACTCGGAGGGAAAAATATTTGTTGCAGACACAAGAGACAAAGATGTCAGGCTTATTGCGTCAATTGGGAGGGACAACGGATCAGTAATTGATGCGACTTATGTCGAGTCCTCAAATAAAATCGTTTTTTACACCGACCAGAAAAAGGTTCTTGCACTGAATCCCACAACAAAAACAGTCGAAAATATCGCAATTGTAGAAAACCCTAACGAATGGGAAGATACTATATCGATTTCCAGTTATGTATCAAATATCTATCTCCTGGATTCAAGCAAAGGAACCGTCTGGAAACACCTAGCCAGAGATGGCGGATATTCAAAGGGAAGCAACTATGCCGATAGCAAAAAAGTTAGTCTCGCTGATGCCATAGATATTGCAGTCGACGGTGACATTTTTGCACTAAAAAAAGACTCAACCCTAGTTAAATTTATCAAGGGATCATATGATCCAACGTTTTCGCTCAAAAACATTCCGAAGCCGCACCAAAAAATTGAGGAGCCCGCAGAATTACACACCGATGCCGATTCCTCGAGTATATTTATTCTCGACAAGAAGTTAAATAGAATCCTTCGCTTTGACAAGAGCGGTGAGTTCACAAACCAATATATACTCGACGGAATAGCAACAGAGCACTTTGTTGTTAACCCTCGCCTGCAAAAAATATGGTCGCTCTCCGATGGACAGATATTTGAAATAAATCTCTAGTCCTCACCATTGACAGTTCGACTATTACAAGATAAAAGTAGTGTGACACGATTCAGGGCGCTGTAAAAGATGTGACCATGTTTTTTGTAGTTGCGGAAAAACAATTATCTGTAAGCAAAGGAGTTTCATGAAATCGACATCCACGATTGTAATGGTCATAGTTATCGTGGCCATTGGGTTGGGAGGACTGTATTATAGCTTTAATCAGCAGCTATTCAAACAGAAACGAGAGTTATCCGACCAAGTAGTTGACCTAAAAACAAAGGTGACTGACCTTGAAAAAAATGCAACGGAGGTTAACAAGAGCATCAAGGCGCAAACTAGCACAACCCCAACCAGTACAGAAAGTATAGCAACACCAGCAAGCAGCGGACAGACAGCAACAAAAACTCCTACATCTGGATCTCAAGCCAGCCAAACTGCACAAACCGATTCCAAGGACTGGAAAACTTTCTCAAGCGCTAAATACAATTACTCTGTTAAATACCCTAATGACTGGGAATACAAGGATATTACCAGCGGAAATTCAATGAATGCAGTTGGTTTTCGCCCGAAGAACCTCAAAGAAGATACTCTATTTAACGTCGCCATAGAAAAAAGCAATCTTGATTACAGCATCGCTCTGGTCAAGAAAGAATTGGGAGGCAACAGTACATACAAAAGCAAGACCGCATCCACTCTAAACGGACAAGAATTCACAGTCCTGAATTTCGAAAGCAAAACCGACAGCAAAGTGAAGCCAGCGGTTTACCTCCTCGCTAAAGATGACCTGGTTTATCGCTTTACTGCCGGCACAAGCAGCGACAGCGCAATAAATTCTACTGTGGCAACAATGATCAACACATTTCAACTGGCAAAGTAAAAACGATAAATACCAGGTCCCTCACTCTTTGTTCAGATAATTGTCAAGACAACCGAAAAATCAGCACAGAGGATAAAGGCTTCTCGCAGACACTGACTCTACGGATATTTGCATCTTGCAACAAGACGAAATGCAACAATAACAAAATGCCTCAATTGAGGCATTTTGTTATTGTGAGTTACATTCTGTCTGGAGCACTTATACCAAGTATAAATAGAGCATTACGCAAAACGTATTTAGTTGCCTGAATCAGCGAAAGACGTGCCCCCATCAACTGTTTGTCCTCCGTGATTACTTGGCAATTGGTGTAAAAGTTATGAAAAAGTGTTGCAATGCGATAGGCATAATGGGGGATCGACTGAACCTGAAAATCGCTCAGTGTCTCTTCAAGTAATTCGGGAAACTTCACCAACTCTTTGTAGAGAGCGATTTCTTCTGGACTCCTTAGCAAGGATAAATCTGCAGCATTCGAGGAACCTTCAGCGGGTATACTCTCCCCTGCCTTGTTTAGGATTCCCGCAATCCTAGCATGTGCATATTTAATGTAATACACAGGATTCTTATCCGAAGTATCTTTTGCCAATTCTATATCAAAGTCAAAGGGGGTATTTGGGTTTTGCGATAAAATAAAGTATTTGAAAACATCCGGATCCACCCCCTCTTCTATGATTTCTCTTAAGGTGACAAAATTTCCGAATCTCTTACCCATTTTAACCGACTGCCCACCGCTCTTGAGTCGAACATACTGATACAGGATAATGTGCAAGCTGTCCCCAGGGTGTCCCAAAGCTTCGACAGCAGCCTTCAAACGAGGAATATGGCCATGATGATTCGCACCCCAGACATCAACAATAACCTCATAACCTCGATCAAATTTATTTTTATGATAAGCAATATCGTCAGCAAAATATGTATAGCTCCCCCCTTCATCGCTCTTCCGAAGTACACTTTCCCTGTCTTGCAATTCCGGATCATCTGGTCGCTTAAACCAAAGTGCGCCCTCCTTGCTTACGGTTGCTCCGCTATCGCCGAGGGCCTTAATAACTCTATCTGTGCTGCCGTCAATTTCGTAAGTGCTCTGGCAGGCCCAATTATCAAAGTTAACATCAATCAGTTTACAATCAGCCTTAATGTTATCGACAATATTTCTCAGTCCCTCTCTTTTGAAAAACTGCAATAGCTCAGTTTCATCTTTTAAGCTGGCAAGCTCTTTCGCTTCTTTCTCCTGAATTTCTTCCGAGAGAAGCTTGATGTACTCTCCGGGATATCCGCCCTCAGGGAAAGTGATCTTGTCGTCAAACTTAATCTCGTACCAATAATAGAGTGAGCGAGCAAATCGATCCACCTGGCCACCGATGTCGTTGATGTAGAACTCTCGCGTCACATCATAGTTAAAATTTGAGAACAAGTTAGAGATAGCTTCTCCGATAGGGCCCCCGCGTGCATTACCGATGTGCAATGGTCCAGTGGGATTAGCCGAAACATATTCGATATTAGCCTTGGCACCTTTTCCTAAATCAATTTGACCATATGACTCTTTTTGCTCAAGGATTTTTCCAATTTCTTCGAAATAGAACTCGTCTGACACGGTAATATTAATAAACCCGGGGCCAGCCAACTCAGCCCTGCTAATATAAGAAGATTTTTTAATCTCGATGATTACATTATCAGCAACTTCGCGTGGCAATAATTCTGGTCTAAGTTGGCTAATTAGGAGAGCGATATTCGTAGCAAAATCACCCCACTCCTTTTTAGGAGGTTCACTTAAACTAAAAGAAGCTGGAATATCGTAGCCAGCATGCGAAGCAGCCTTAATAATCTCTTTTCTGGCAATATCTTTAATCATACGACAAACATTAATCCGCAGTTACTTTATAAGCTTTTTTCTTGCCAACTTGAAGAATCATTCCGTCCCGAATTGCTATCACACTACTCGGATCTGAAACTTTTGCACCGTCTACCTTGAGACCGCCCTGGACAACAAGTCTTCTGGCCTCAGATTTGGAATTCGTCGCACCTAGAGCTATCAGGAGCATTGGCGGTTCGTAGTTCCCCTCTGCGAGCTCTACTGGCGCAAGATCTGTCGGCAGCTCTTTGTTGCTAAAGACTCGAACAAACTCTTCCTCTGCCTTCAATGAATCTTCTGGGCTATGATAAATCGAGACAATCTCGCGAGCCAGGGCCATCTTTGCCCCCCTTGGGTTCTGTCCGGCGTCCAGAGTCGACTTGATCGACGCAATTTCATCCTCATTCTTCCCCGTACATAACTCAAAGTATGGGACGATCAAGCTATCGGGTACAGACATAACCTTACCGTACATCGTATTGGGTTCTTCGTTGACAGATATGTAATTACCGGCCGATTTGCTCATCTTTATCTTTCCGTCTGTCCCAACAAGCAATCTCGTGGTAACGATATCCTGAGGACGTTGTCCAACTTTCTTTTGCAGGTCGCGCCCGGCCAGCAAATTAAAGATCTGGTCACTTCCGCCGAATTCAACGTCGGCCTCCAATGCGACAGAATCGTAGGCTTGCATTAGAGGATAAAGCATCTCATGCAGAGCAATATCAGAACCATCTTCGAGTCTCTTTCGAAAATCTTCTCGCTCAATAATTTGAGCAACGGTAAATTTTCCAGCCAGCAGCAAGACATCATTGAATGTCAGCTTTGACAACCATTCGGAGTTATATCGAACTTCAGTCTTCTCTACATTGAGAATTTTTCCAACCTGGCTTAAATAGGTTTTTGCATTTTCCTTGATCTCCTCATCTGAGAGAATAGGACGAGTAGTATTCCTGCCGGAGGGATCACCAATTTTGGTCGTATAGTCTCCAATTAAAAAAATGATCGTATGACCGTCATCTTGGAGCTCTTTTAATTTCCATAAAACAACTGCATGCCCCAAATGGATATCAGGTCTCGTCGGATCAACACCATATTTAATTCTGAGTTTGTCGCCCTTTTCCAGCCTCGCCCTGAGGGACTCTTCGCTGATAACCTTGTCAATTCCTCTTCCAAAAAAATCTTTTCGCATAATTCATCTCTTGAATAATAAGCCTTGTACTTGTACAATATTGTACAAGTTTTCCTTTTACATACTACCAATCTAGTAGTATAATGTAAAGCATCTATGAAATTTAGATATAGAAGCAAAGAGACCCAAAGCGATAACACCAAAAGAGTGTTTAGGGCACGAAGATTCAAGAGGTTCATCACAAAACGCCTCCCTCTTTATTTGTTGTACTTAACCGCATCTCTCATCTTCATGTCTGCAGTTGCTTTTGCCTGGTTCACCAAAGATTTGCCCACGCCATCCAAGATTGCTAGCAGGAAGGCTTCTGAATCAACCAAGATCTACGACAGAACTGGTAATATTTTGCTATACGAAACTGGTGAACAGAAAAGGACTATTGTCAAAGAGGAGGACATTTCCCAATATCTGAAAGATGCCACAATAGCAACTGAGGACACAAAATTTTACCAGCATCATGGCTTCGATAGCCGGGCCATCGCATCAGCCGTACTAGAAAAGGTATTAGGAAGAACAAGTCGGGCAAGGGGCGGATCAACAATTACTCAGCAATATGTTAAAAACGCCCTCTTAAATTCCAATCGATCTCTCACGCGCAAGGTCAAAGAACTTATTTTGGCAATCGAGCTGGAAGTCATGTACAGCAAAGACGATATCCTCACCATGTATCTAAACGAGATCCCATACGGAAACAATACAGCTGGGGCAGAAGCGGCTGCACGAATGTACTACGGCAAAACTGCCAAGGATCTAACATTGTCTGAGGCCGCAACACTTGCTGGTATCCCCCAAAAACCAACTTATTATTCGCCATACGGCACTCACCTCAACGACCTCGTCAACCGAAGAAACTATGTCCTTGACCGCATGGTCGGAACTGGAAAGATTTCCAGTGAGGAGGCAGAAAAAGCCAAGCAGGAAGACACCACAACGATAGGCAAATCACTTCGCCCGCGTCGAGATACTATATTGGCTCCCCACTTCGCGATGTATGTGCTAGAAAAGGTGGCAGAAAAATATGGCGAGGAAAAAGTTCAGAAAGAGGGGTTGAAAATAATTACCTCTCTCGACTTTGACAAACAAAAAATCGCCGAAGAAGCCATCAATAAGGGCACTGACAAGATCACTAAATATGGCGCAACAAACGCGGCACTGGTTGCGGTTGACCCCAAGACTGGTCAGATTGTAGCCATGGTTGGTTCGCGAGATTATTTTGATGCTTCAATCGATGGCAATGTTAACGTCGCTGATTCATTGCGACAACCAGGATCATCATTCAAGCCTATCGCATACGCTACTGCCTTCAAGAAAAAAGAGTACTCTCCCTCTAAAATACTGTTCGATGTTGAAACAGATTTCGGCGGAGGCTATAAACCACAAAACTATAATGGACGATTCAATGGTCCAGTTACTATCCGTACCGCCCTCTCTAACTCACTAAACATTCCCGCGGTCAAAATTCTTTCACTGGCAACAATGGATAATGTTCTGCGAACCGCTGATGATATGGGCATCACTACCCTGACTCAGCGCGAACGCTATGGTCTTTCTCTTGTCCTTGGTTCCGGTGAAGTACGACCAGTAGAAATGGCTGGAGCGTTCGGTGTTTTCGCGAACGGTGGCATCAAGCATGATTTAAAAAGCGTGCTTAAAGTAACTGATTCCGATGGCAAGGTTCTCTACGAATACAAGCCCAACAAAGATTTTGGGTCAAAGGTACTTGACCCTCAAGTTGCCTATGAAATTAGCAACATCCTTTCGGACAATAACGCACGCTCAATGGTTTTTGGTCCAAGATCAGCCCTGTTCTTCCCTGAGAGGCCTGTGGCCGTCAAAACCGGCACAACTTCAGATTTCAAAGACGCTTGGACTGTTGGCTATACACCTTCACTCTCAACTGCAGTTTGGGTTGGAAATAGCAATGCCACCAAGATGCGCCAAGGAGCAGATGGTTCTGTTTTGGCGGCGCCAATATTCCATACATTCGTAGAACAGGCACTCAAGGATGTCAAATCAGAAGAGTTTGCCCGTCCCGATGGTATCGTTGAATTGGAAGTAGAAAAATATTCAAACAACTTGGCCACTGAACACTCAAAAGAAAAGACAAAAGACATCTTCGCTAGTTGGCAGGTTCCAACCGAGAAGGACAGCACTAATGTGGCGGTCAAGCTATGCTTGGGCACAGATAAGCGTGCACCAGCTGACTTCCCCGACAATCTGACCGAGACAAGAACCGTGTCCCTGGTTCACTCTGAGAGACCGGACAATCCAAATTGGGAAAACCCTGTTCGCTCATGGGCAGAAGCGAATGGCTATGGCGGAGGATCTATTCCTAGTGATTACTGCACACAAAAAGACTTCGTGCCGAGCATTTCCATAACTTCCCCACTAGATGGATCAACTGTTTCGGGTGACATAACTATAGGCGCAAACGTCAGTAGCACATTTGAGGTTAGTTCTGTAGAATTCTTTATCGACGACATATCGATTGGCAGCACAGCTGCACTGCCCTACGCAATCCCCTACAATACAAAAAATCTCTCGACAGAGCGAACGCACAAGGTTCAAGCTGTTGCAGTGGACAAGAATGGCTCAACATCCAAAGCCGATATCACAATTGGCATCGCACGGGACCAAGAGCCCCCCGCAATCAGTCAAATCTCTGCCGTTTCAACCAACGCTACTGCATCAATCTCATGGACAACTTCAGAAGAGACGGTTTCTCAGGTTTTTTACGACATTATTGCAAGGCAAGCGCTCTCGGATTATCGGCAAACCAGTACCCGGTCTACCTCGCCTGGCAAAAATCATTCTGCGTCACTCTCAGCACTCACCCCCAACACAAGATATTACTACCGAGTAGTTTCAACAGATTCCAACGGAAACTCAACTGCTTCAGAAGAGAGAACTTTTGTTACCCTGCCCTAAGAAATTTGCTCAGCAAGCTGTGCAACGTTTTTGAGACTATTTACCGGCTTAAATCCAAGACTACTGGCTTCTTTTTCGCGATCTAATTGGCGCCTTACCGTGCGGACTTCTCCCGACAGACCCACCTCACCAAAGATACAAGACTTCACTGGCAAAGGCCTGCCCTTGTATGATGAAATAATTGCCGCACAAACAGCGAGGTCGGCTGCTGGTTCAGATAATTTTATTCCACCGATCACATTGAGATAAATATCAGAGTTGCCCAAGTTGATTCTAGTTGTTTTGCTAATAACGGCAGCCAATAGATTCACACGGTTCAAATCAAAGCCCGAGCTAGTTCTTTTGGGGTAACCAAAGTTTGTCGATACCACCAGGGCCTGAACCTCAACCAGAAGCGGCCTGGTACCTTCTAGTGCAACCGTGATGACATTGCCGGGATTATCCCTATACTCAGCTAAAAAAAGTTCTGACGGATTCGTTACCTCAACCAACCCCTTTTCCTGTATAGAAAATATACCAACTTCATTGGTGGCGCCGAAGCGATTCTTTATGCCGCGAAGTAAACGTGCATCGTGAAAACGATCTCCCTCAAAGTACAAAACAACATCTACGATATGCTCAAGCATTCGTGGCCCAGCCAGAACACCATCCTTTGTCACATGGCCTACGATAATTATTGGTATGCCGGATATTTTTGCTAGACGTTGCAGGAATATCCCACATTCCCTGACCTGGGTAACACTTCCCGCCGTCCCTGTAACCGAGTTAAGGTAAACAGTTTGAATTGAATCTACAATGACAAGACTTGGCTTGGTTGCAAGAATCCTGTTCTCAAGGGCCTCCAGGTCACCGCTAGAGATTAATTCTAGGTCAGGAGAGGTAATACCGAGACGATTAGCCCTTTCTTTAATCTGGCTAGCGGATTCTTCGGCGCTAACATAGAGCGTATTAGAAATGTTATCTGAAGTTTGGAGCAGTATTGTTGACTTGCCAATACCAGGCTCACCGCCAATGAGAACCATTGATCCTGGTACAATACCACCACCCAAAACCCGATCAAACTCAGATATCCCAGTGGTAATCCGAAAATTATTTTCTACATTAACGTCAGCCAACTTCTTGGGAATAAGCTTGGGCTGAGTTTTAATACTTTGACCCCCCTGTGACATTTCGGGTATTGTCATCTCAGAGATGGTATTCCACTCGCCGCACGCACCACACTGGCCAGACCAAGCAGAGAAATCGTTTCCACAGTTGCTGCAAAAAAATACCTTCTTGGCTTTCTTAGTCATGCTTCCTCATATCTAATATATTGAGACACACCTCCGACGAACCATTCCATGTGTCAAGATTCAAATAAAAAGCTACATCATAGTCACCATGCAAAAGATCCTTATCCGAAAAATTGAAAAATATAGACTTCAACCGCTTGGAATCCTTGCAAACCCGTAAACTCAGGTGGTTCTTTGCACTGCCCACGAGTCTTGTGTCTTGTAATGTCACCCCTCTCAAGACAAAAATTGGCTTATTGTTTCCCAGACCAAAGGGTTGCAGCTGATCTATTTTATCATACAGACGCTCATTGATATCGAATGCGTCGAGCTCCGCATCAATAAACAATTTTCTCACTAACAAACTTTCATCAATTTCACGGTTCGAGACAGCTGTCATTGCCTCGACAAAGGCAGGAAAAGATTCTTTCTTGACAGTTAGGCCGGCTGCCCCACTGTGACCGCCGAATTTCTCCACACTCGATGATACTTTCTCTATTAAGTCTAAAATATGCACCCCTTCAACACTGCGGGCGCTTCCCGTCAATACATCACCCTCATCGGCAAAAACAAAAGACGGCCGATAGAATTTTTCCGTGAGTCGACTGGCAGGAGGACCAAGCACACCTCGCTCCCACTTTCCCTTTACGATGATGACTTTGCCCTGAAACTTGTCCAAATTAATCTGAGCCAGTGATTCCTCAAAAACCTTCTCCATCATTTTCTGACGCTCAGTATTTTTAACATTCAGAAGCTCTGCGTCTCTCTTGGCTTTAGACACATCATTTGTTGTCAAAAGCTCATACGATCTGACAGCATGGTCAATTCTTCCGGGCGTATTAACCCTCGGACCAATCTGGAAGCCAACAGAATAAGCATCAACCTTAGACGGCACAATGCCAGAAACTACTATTAATTCCCGCAATCCTAAGTTGCGACTTTTCCTCATCACGTCAAGTCCATACTTAGCAAAAACACGGTTTTCGCCTGTCAACGGAACCATATCTGCTATTGTTGAAAGCGCGACCAAATCTAAATTCCATTTCAGGAACGATTCGCTTATCTCCGGAAAAATCGAGGAAAGAGCCTGAATTAGTTTGTATGCCACACCACAGCCGCAGAGGTTTTGGTATGGATACACGCACTTCTCCAACTTTGGGTTGATGACAGCAAATGCATCCGGAATCTTGTCTCCGGGCAGATGGTGATCAGTTATTATCAGATCAACCATCTTATCCTGGCAGTACTGAGCCTCAACTGTATTTCTAATTCCTAAATCAATCGAAATTATTAACGCGCACCCCTTCTCGATAAGATAGTCAATGCCACGTTGGCTAAGGCCATAACCGTCGGCCCTGGTTGGAATATAAATTTCAGTATCTACCCCGATCTTTTGTAGCGCTCGGAACATAAGTGCCGCACCAGGTACGCCGTCTGCATCATAGTCAGCAAAAATGCCAATCTTCTCGGCTCTCTCTTTCGCTCCTCGAATCCTCTCAACAGCTTTTGCCATATCAGGAAGAAGAAAGGGGTCATGAACCCCTGTATCAAAGCTGGGATTGATGATCTCTTCAACATGGGGATCTTTCTCTGTGCCAAGAAAGCCGCGGTTCGCCAAAATCTGGAGTATGATTTCGTCATACTTTTTTTCGGCTATTATCCAGTTTTTTTCTAGTAAGCTCTCCAATTTTCCTCTCTGCCCGCCTCTCCGTCGTTTTTGATCTATCTACTTGTAGTAGGCCCAACCATCGATTCTTAGATCAACATACTCGTGCACATCACCCCTCTTCTCCACTAGAACCTTTTTTAAATTATCGAGCTGTTTCTTGCTTGATCTCATAGTGTTCAGTTTGACATAAAAGCCAGCTTCTGTGTGCAACACAACATCAAATGTTGTTTCCTCAACCTCAAAAAAAGTTGGCTTAATGTTAGTGGCATCAAAAAATTGAGAATACACGTTGGTAATAAAGCTCACAAAATTGGGAGAAACGAGTATCAGTCCTGGCTCAGCTGTAATATTTTTTTTATCAATGATCAGAGGAGGCGTACCGATCTTTGACTCGTCACCCGCCGCAACCTTTCTGATGGCCTCACCATTAGAATTAATAATATATTTGTTCTCTCCGGATTGCCAGAGAACACGAGCGTCTTTTTCCTGAACAACTATTTTGATGGCATTCGGAATTCCACGATAAATCTCCAGATCATTTATTTCTGGAAACTGTATTAGTAGGTCTTGCTTTAGCTTAGCAGCATGCAGCCTAAAAATGTTTAGCCCCCTTGGCACAGTACTCGCTATTGTCTCAGAAGGCAGAAGATTGCCGCCCTCGACTATAACCTCTGATATTTTAAAGACATTCGAAAAAAATACAAAATAAACAGACGAGCCAAGAAGTGCAAGAAAAAGCACTAATCTCATACCAGACTTGGATAGAACAATTTTGTCTTGTATCTGGTTCGAGCCGTAAACTAGAGGCGAGCGGTAATTACCTCGTCTTCTATTAATGGATGATCGATTTTTTCTATAAAGTGCTACCATTTTCCGACATATCCTATAGATTCCTCTAAGACAATACCTGTGCGACCTACAACCCGCTGCTTCATGGCCTCGATCAACGCTCTGACATCGCCAGCTTTTGCATTACGGTAATTTACTATTGAGTTTGAGTGGTCCCTGAGGACCCTTGCCCCACCAACCTTTAGAGAACTAACCCTGGCTAAATCAAGACATGATTCAGCTGTCCTAAATTCATCTGGATCCTTGAAAATATTGATTATGGCCTTGTCGATCCTTGTGATCTTGGCCCGGTTGCCGTATTCACGAACGAGTCTTAATATTTCGTCCTTCCGTCTCCGCGTGAGCTGCAACCTAGCTGTCAAAATTACTGGACCGAAAGATGTAACGCCAAGATTTTTTAGTTTTGTAGTACCATTACCAAAACTCATCCAGTGCGCAGGATAGCTCTCGACAGATAGCTCTCCACCTTTATTTAACAATATAGTTATTGATTTTACAAAATCACCTATACTTAATTTATTTTGCCCAATATTCCCATACAGAGCGCTACCAACAGTGTCCGGCTGACCGGTAAGAAACTCCAATCCGCCCAGATCTCTCCCTGCAGACAAATTGATCAAGCTCGGAAGGTCAACACCGGAATCAACTATTACCTCCGAGGAATCCGGGCTAAAAATTATATTATTGCTCTCATTCTTGATGACTATGCCATCAAAACCTTCATCTGAAAGTATTATCTTCTGACACCTTCCCACAACCAGATAGGGGATATTCTGCCTGCACGCAAACGCAACAGCATTTCCCAACTGGTTGATGTTAGTGGCAACATAGAAGTACCGGACGGTCCCTCCGACTCCCAGTGGCGAGCATAAAGAAAATTGCACATTTTCTTTCAACCCTTCGCCAAGTAAATTAACTGGTAAGTCAGTGGTTTGGTTGCTCATCTGCTCGCGAGCTCCTGTGCAATCAGATAGACGGGGGGGATACCTATTGTAAGCAAGACGCTATCAGCGTCAAGATGCTCCGAGAGATATGAAACGATAGCATTATCGTCGTCCATTAGTTTGGCTAATTGCTTGCCGTTGTTGATGCCATCAACCAGATCCTGCGAGTCGATGTCCACCTTCTCGTCTCTACCCGGCACAAAGTAAATTGGCTTAACAATGACTTCCGACGCCCCATCAAAAGATCGTGTAAACTTAGATAGAAGAGACCTGATTCGCTTATACTGATGCGGCCAGAATACGACATATTTTCGCTTATCAGGATATCGTTCTGACAATGCGTCTATAGTCGCTTTAATCTCACTTGGGTGATGCCCATAATCATCAATCAGGTCAGCGCCATTGTATTTACCTACAAGCTCAAACCGTCTGTGTGCTCCTGTAAATGTTGCGAAAACACTTTTCAGGGCATCGTCACCTATCCCCAGTTGATCTGCCAGTGCGACAATGGCGAGAGCGTTTTGGATATTGTGGTTCCCTGGTATAGATAGATCGTAAATAAAACTATTATATTTTTCAGATGAAAAACCGTATGGAATTTTCTTTGCCTTACTATCTGATCCCTCAACAAGTTCACGAACATTTGTATCGTCGTGACAATAGATAATAGCGCCATTACTCGAAACGTGTTTAAGATAATCAGCAAAGGCCTCAGTTATCTCAGGTAATCCGCCGGGATAAGTATCAAGGTGCTCCTCTTCAATATTTGTTAATATCAGGATTTCCGGATAAACATCCAGAAAGCTTCTGTCATATTCGCACACCTCTGCTACAAACCAGTCAGATCGACCGAACCGGAGTACTCCCCCGAACTCCTTGATCTCCTCACCCACCAACACCGTTGGGTCATATCCGGCCTTATCGAGCAATAGACCAGCCATGGCTGTAATTGTCGTCTTGCCGTGCATACCAGACACAGCAACAAGGTGTTTATCTTGCGTTATTTCACCCAACAATTCAGACCGCTTTATCACCTTGATTCCGCGACGGTTTGACTCCTCTACCTCGACCCAACCTGGTGATCCTGGACTAACTGCGGATGTTCGCACAACAATGTCAGTCCCCTCCAAGACATTTTTGGCCTGATGGCCGCCACTCTTGAGGTCAGAACCAGAAACATTGTGGCCCATCAGCTCCATATATTCCTTGAGGCCCCGCATCGAAACACCCCTATCACCTATAAAATGATATTTCATTTTACTCCATTGCCTTGATAATTTCCCCGGCAACCCTGTCTAAACCATCAGCCGGGAAAAACCGCTTGGCGTTATTACCAAGCTCCTTGATTCTTTTTCTGCTGTCACTAAACAAATTATCGACCGTTCTGTTGATCAACTCAGGAGAAAGATCATCGTCTTTAATCAGAACGGCTGCATCAGCGACCTCTAGTAGCTTAGAGTTCTTGTACTGATGATCAGACGCAGCGTACTTCCAGGGAACTAGAATCATTGCTTTTCCTCTTAGTGCTAGCTCTGAAATGGTAGTAACGCCAGCCCTCGCGATGACTAAATCGGCCGCTTCGATTGACTCCAGCATTCGATCTCTTCCTCCCTCTATGCGCAAGAAATCTGTCACAAAATAATGTGACCTTAGCTCTGGGGGCAAAGCGTTGCGATGATTCATTACCCAGTCAACGCTGTGATCACCGGTCTGATGTATGATATTGTATGAAGATAACAGCTTGGACAGTGCCGGCAAAACGTTTCTATTCAGGGGCATTGCACCGAGACTGCCGCCAGTGATGAATATGACCGGCCGCTTGTCAGGAAAACCGAAATAAGAACGATCCACCTCAATGTCACTTTTGATCTCGCTCCTGACAATAGGTCCACTAAACACAAGATTATTTTTATTATCATGACCATAAATATCTGGGGAGTAGGTTACAAAAACCTTCTTTGCGCATCTTGACCCTATTCGGTTGGCAAGGCCTATCTTGGTATCAGACTCATGAACAAAATACGGAACACGAAATAGGTTGGCTGAAAAAATTATGGGCAGGGAAACGTAGCCGCCTTTGGAAAAAACTAGGCCTGGCCGCTCTCGCCAAATCAAGATCAAAGATTGCCAGAAACCAATAATAAATTTTATTAACTCACCAATATTGCGCAAGGTAATATGACGGCGCATCTTGCCAGCCATAATTTTTTGGTATGTAGGAATGGATGAATAAAAGTTTTGTTCGATATCTCCACCGTCACCAACTACAACTATACGCAAACCTGGATTAATCTGTTTTATCTTCTTGTACAGCTCAAAAGTTGGCACAATGTGTCCGCCTGTCCCGCCACCGACCAAAACCACAGTTTTATTCTTTGTCATAATCAAATCCAGGCTACGCCTTCCTATGCTTAGAAATATTACACAAGACACCAACTGCGGCAAGCAAGAAAACTAGGGACGTGCCGCCATAACTCACGAAAGGCAAAGGGATTCCCGTCAGCGGAACAAGAGAGAGCATGGCTGCAATGTTTATTATCGCCTGAAAAAAAACCCATGAGGTGATCGCAGCTGCTACTAGACGAGAAAACTGATCTTGGGCTTCGAATGCAATCTTGTAACCGCGCATTGCTATGAACATAAAGACGGCAATCAAAATCATTGAGCGTATCAAACCCAGCTCTTCTGCAATAATAGCAAAAATTGAGTCAGTGTGCGCCTCTGGAAGATAAAGATACTTTTGACGACTCTGTCCAAAACCAAGTCCCCACACCCCCCCCGAGCCAATAGCAATCAGGGCATTACGGATGTGGTAGCCGGAACCAAGGGCGTTAGACTCTGGATTCAGGAATGTTAAAACCCGCTCCATACGATACGGTTCAAGCTTCACTGCAAGCCAGAGCAACAGTCCTCCGAGCCCTGCACCGGCTACCAAGTGCAAAAGGGAAGAACCAGCAGCCACAAAAATCGAGGTAGAGATTATGACTAATATGGCCAAGGTGCCAAGATCTTTTTGTACCAGCATGAGACCGGACACAAGACCGACAATAGTAATAAATGGCCAGAACATTTGGCGTATTGCTCTCAGGTTTTCGCCTTTGCCAGACATCCAGCCTGCAAGATAAAAGGTAAATGTCAGTTTTGCAATTTCAGACGGCTGAAACTGAGTAAAGCCTAGACTAACCCATCTTCCTGCCCGACCAAAAATTATTGGTAAAACCAAGAGGACTAGAGTAATGGCTAGCATTTTAGCAGAGTTCTTCTGCCAAAATCGATAGTCAATCGACTGAAATACAATCCATACGACAATTCCGATACCAGCCCAAAGGAACTGTTTTTTTAGAAAGTACTTATCAGTCGCTTCATCAGTAATTTGAAGTGAATAATACTTAGAAACAGAGTATATCATGATCAAACCAAAAACTATCAGGGCAAAAATGGCCAGGGCCAACCAATAGTCAGAATGTTGTTTGCGCGTATTCATAGATCATACCTGGTAAGCAGATAAGAATTAGGTTAGTAAGTTGGCACCCTTACTTGCTAGCTTGTCCCGATAACCGCTTGGCGGTAGCGGGACCCCGATACTTTCCGAAATATAATAATGTTATCGGGGCTTACTAGCTTTTAAACTTAGCACAGCTGACTTAAATTTCTCTCCGCGATCTTTATAATTCTTGAACATACCGAAACTAGCGCAGGCCGGGGAAAGTACCACAACATCACCGGACTTAGCCAAATTATTAGCATTTGCAATAACCTCTTCGATAGTTTCTCCGCCCTTAACTAACTCTTTGTTGTATCCGAATTTCAGAAGGGACTGCCTGATACGCTCTGCCTCGGCTCCAATCAGCACAACACCAACCACATTTGAAGAAACAATCTTCTGTGCTAATTCTGAGAAGTCTGCACCCTTGCTGCTACCGCCAAGAATTAGAATTTTGTCTTTCTTGAGAGAGGAGATGGCCGCCATTGTTGGGCCAGGAGTAGTGCCGAAGGAATCGTCAACATATGTGACACCGCCAATAGTCGCCACAAGCTCTAATCGATGAGGTAGTCCTAAAAATTCTTTAGCGACTTTACGAATAGCTACCAACGGAACCCCTATTTCGCTTGCAGCAATAGCTGATGCAGCGATGTTTTCTAGATTATGACGACCCAGCAACATGATTTCACTTTGACGGCAAATCACTTCCTCTTCGCCGGCAACACGAAGAATCACCTCTATGTCGCCAGCAACATCTCTTATATATGCGTCGCAAGTTGAATCTTCTACTGAAGAGAAATAAGATATTTTCGATTTAATCCCACTTAGCCACGCTGCTGGAAAGGTGGACCTCCTGTTTAGTATGACTAAGTCTCCTCTTTCTTGGTGCAGAACAATATTCATTTTGGCTTGCTGGTATTCAAGAATGCTGTGATGATAATCCTGGTGCTCGACATCAAGGTTGGTTACTATGGCAATATGAGGACTACGATCTAAGTCCATTAATTGAAAACTTGATAGTTCGAAAACAACATTACTCTCAGGTGCAAGAACTGGTAATAGTGTTGCTGCCGGCTCGCCAATATTTCCTACCAAATATGATTCACCGCCAACAGAACCCTCTTTGATCATACGATAAACAAGTGACGAAGTTGTTCCCTTGCCCTTCGTACCCGTTACGCCGATAGTGGGACTCGGAGACAGTTCAAAGAATAATTTTGTCTGGCTAGAAATCTCCACCCCTCGTTCCCTCGCCTCTACAATTTTTGGGTGCAAACTTGAGATTCCTGGAGTACGAAAGATTATATCAAACTCAGCTAGGTGCTCTAGGTAGCCATCTCCCAAAATTTTCTTCACAGACCCGTCTGTCAGTATGGCTTCGATGTCATGAAGCAGGTCTGGCTCAGCTTTTTCGATTATTTCATGATCATTTCTCTGGTCAAGAATGGTAATCTGCGACACCTTGTCTCTTAAGAACTTTGCGACAGCAATTCCCTCGATAGCCAAACCCAAAATTGCAACGCTTTTGTTCTTGAATCGATTATATTCCATATTATTGTTCCTCTTAGAAGTCACCTCGTCCCAGCAAGGCAACAACCATGCCAGCAACGGCGAAAATCATACTTATAACCCAGAAGCGCATTGTAATCTTGTATTCGGGCCAACCTATGGCTTCGAGGTGATTGTGCAATGGAGAAGAGAGAAATATCTTCTTGCCACGAAATTTCTTAGACAACTGTTGAACGATATAGCTTAGGGCTTCGATCGTGAAAACGAATGTAATAATCGGCAAAACAACAACAGAGTTGGTTAGGAAGGCAACAACGCCAAGCGTCATGCCAAGCGCCATGCTTCCAGTATCCCCCATAAAGAAACGGGCTGGCGGAATATTAAACCACAAGAACGCAAGCAGGGAGCCCATAATTGTAGCGCAAAACGCAGCAAGTTCCACCTTCCCCATGGTCAATGCGATAAATGCGAAAGCGCCATACGCCATCACAAAAATACCGCCAGCCAAACCATCCTCGCCATCACCAAGATTAGAGGCAAAAGAAATCCAAACCAAAGCGAGAATAAAAAGTGGAATATACCACAGACCAATAGTGAAGTCACCAAGTGCGGGAATATGGATTGAGTTCCACTCAAGCTTGTAATAAAACCACCATGCACCTACTGCAGAAATTGCTGTGTAGAGCGGCAACTTCTGCTTGAAACTTAACCCTCCGCCCTTCTCGCCAATCCCTTTAATATTCCAGAGATCATCAATGGCTCCAACTATTCCAGTCGCTATTAAGGCAAAAAGCGGAAGCCATGTTGCGGCCCTTTCGAGATTGAAAATTAGGGTCAGAACTGTCGTTGTTCCTAAAATCAGTATTCCAGCCATAGTGGGCGTGCCCGCCTTCTTGGCATGAAGTTCTGCGTAAATAGGCGCGTCCTTGCTTTCCCTGATACGCTTGCCAAGCTTATTTCTATACAAAAAATTAGTAAACATCGGCGTCCAAGCAACAGTTATTGCAAATGCAGCAAGGGCCAGCCAAAGCATCCTTGATACGTCCTGTGTTGAAATAAGCAGTATTTCCATAGAAACTCCGTAGCTAGTATGAATTAAGCTTTTAAGAATTAAGCTACACCCACACCGTCTAGCTTACTTGCCTACAAGCCTACCTGTCTAGCGTTTTTTTCTATTCCATTCACCACCCTGACGGACAAGGAATTCTTTTGCCTGGTTAGGGTTTTTCATTAACAACTTTACCACCTCTTCAAAGAAATTTCTGTTTTGTGAGGCCTTTATCAAAACCAGATCGCCATCTTTAATAATACCATCAAGACATGGTACCAGCGCACTTCTGCTTGCAAAAACCAAAGAACGACCATCGTCATTAAACACCTTGGCCATATCTTTTGCATAAGGACCAACGAAGACGGCCAGATCGCAACGATCTTTTGCGTATTCCGCAACCTCTTTGTGAGCCTCTTCGCTGTGATCACCAAGCTCATTCATATTACCTATGATCGCAACTTTCCTTGAATTGGTTTGAACATCAGACAGAAAGTCGAGTGCGGCACTGACCGAAGCGGGACTTGCGTTATATGTATCATCGATAATCGAAATATCGTTTTTGCCCTCAATAAGCCGCATCCGGCCAGAAACCGGCTTGATCCCCTCAAGTGACTTTGCAGTTTTGAGCAAAGACAAATCAAGGAGGTCGGCTACAGCCAGGGCGAACAACTGCGAATATATCATCTGCCGACCCAAGAGCGATGACTTTACGGCTATTTTCCGACCTGTCATTGTTACCCGATACTCGGTGCCGTCAAGCGATAGCTTGATACCTTCAGCTCGATAGTCAACACTCTTGCTCTCAATACCAACCCGAATCACATCTCCATCAGCAAATTTAACCAGTCTGGCATCATCTGAGTTGATGACACTTCTGCCATCGCCCGCAAGAGAATCCAACAATAGCAGTTTCTCGCTTGCATACTCTTCGTACGATGTAAAGTTGGCCAGATGAGCCTTGGTTATAGCTGTTAAGACAGCAATTTTGGGTCGAAAGATCGTCATCAGATGCCTCATATCGCCGGGCTTGTCAACACCAAGTTCCAGCACCAAATACTTTGGGTAGCTTCTTATCAACATGGCCTTGATCAAAAACTTAACCACGAAAAGCGGCCAGACCGTCTTGCCCGGTACCTTCTTATAGCCAAGGATAGTCAGAGGAACGCCTATCTCAGTATTAAGATTACCAGCATTTGACCAAACCATCGAGGCACCGAAGGCTTCCGAAAGAACGTGATGGATCGCCTCCTTGGTCGAGCTCTTCCCCACTGAGCCAGTGACAGCAATAATATAAGGGTCAAAGCGATTAATTACCCGCCGAGCACCAAAAGCAAGGATGCGGTTAATAATTTTTAGAAAAATATTCTTCATGTTTAATGCCTAGGTCAATAAGTGTGTGAGCAAGCAGGTTGGTAAGTCGTTGAACTGAATGTGGATCAACTTAACATATACTTTACTTGCTTACTTGCTACCTCAGGGGCTTAACTTCTCGGGTCGGTGTTATGCGATAGTAATAATTGAGGAGAAATCCTGAGATCTCACCAAAAAGCGAACCGGCAGTGTTTTCGGCATATTTCGCGGCCTTTGGCTTCTCGAGTTTAACCAACATTGCATACTGAGGGTCATTGGCGGGACCATACCCGGCCAGTGAATGATTGAAGATACCAAGCCCGTCCTCAGACTGCTCGTACTTACCATCTTTGGCGATCTGTGCAGTACCTGTTTTTCCCGCGATCTCAAAACCCGGCACCCCAGCCCTCCACGCATGACCCTTGTCGACGGTTTGTACCAACATATCAGTTAAAAGGCTTGCAGTCGATTCTTTGATAACCCGCTTGCCCTCTCTTTTCTCAACATTTTTCTCTGTACCATCGGCCATGATTATTTTATCAACAACATGAGGATAGATATAGACACCCTTGTTCGCAATGGCAGCGTACGCGGCGACCATTTGCATTGGAGTAACATTGACACCTTGTCCAAACGAAATTGTCGCCCTCTCGATGTCATGCCACTGCTTGAGCGGTTTAGTATACCCTATCTCCTCTGTGTCAAGATCAATTCGAGTCTTGTCAAACAGGTTAAAATCAGACAAATAGCTGTGCATCTTTTCCTTGCCAAGTTTCTCTGAGAGCCAGACCATAGCCACATTGTCAGAGTTCTGCAAAATCTCAGCCATGTTCTCCTTACCGAAGGCCTTATCCTCGGCTGTATGGATAGTGAAGCCATCCACAACAACACTCGCACCAAACTCCTCAGTCGTGTCAGGCTGAACCAGTCCCTGGTCAAGAGCAGCAGCCATAACTAGGGGCTTGATAATGCTTCCGGGTTCGTAAAGATGAGCAATCGAGGGGTTAATGAAGAGCTCGGGCTTTTCTTTGGCAACAGTTCGGAAGTTATTAGGGTCGTAAGCGGGCGCGGACACCATAGCAACAACTCCGCCGGTCTTAATATCAATAACAACAACGGTACCAGAATCGGCTTGATACGTTTCCAATGCTTCGTTTAGTTTTTTCTCAATAAAATATTGAACGGACCGATCAATGGTAAGCACATAGCTTGCTCCGTTCTCCGGTTCATGCTGATCAATCAGATTGATGATCCGGCCAAGAGTATCCTTTTCTCCCTTGATGTTGCCCTCTGACCCTTTTAGCTCGTGGTTATAGTGGCCTTCAAAGCCGTAGTTTCCTTCACCGTCAGCGTTAACAAATCCCAGCACATGCGAAGCCAGCGCCACCTCGGGATAATATCGGCTATATTCCGGAACTACCAAAACACCCGGCATCCTCTTGCCCTTAATGACATTGGCCTCATCCAGAGACAAACCCTTTTTTAGTGGAGGGACATATAGTTTTTCATTGTTGATCTTTTCAAATATCTCAGTCTCGGCTACACCGATAAGCGGAGATAGCTCCAAAGCAGTTTTGTTCTTGTCCTTAATATTATAAGGCACCGCCCAAACCGCAAATCGCTTAACATCAAAAGCCAATGGGTAATAACGGTCTGGCTCAAAATACGAGTCATGGACATAGATCTTCCCGCGTTGACCCAACTCAACTTTCTCAAACCGTTGCTGGTCTTGAGCAAGAGCCAGATAATGGCTATGCTTCGCTATTTGAATATCAAAAAGACGGCCAAAAAGCCCGAATGTTAAAAGAATAGCTAGCACGCTAGCCGCCCTCAAGCGGCTTCTGGTAACTTTTGAATAGTCCATGATTTCGCTAAATTGCCCCAATAATTACAACGAAGCATACTACCTTGCTTGCCCTAACTTCAACGGATGCCCGCAACAGCATACGACTCTTTGACATGCTCGACACTTGAAACAGGCTCCAAAACATTTTTTTCTACGCCGTTGTCGATCTCTTTTAGCGACTTTAATCTAGTTTGCTCAACCTCCAGGCGCTCTTTCTCAAGCTGCAAATCCGCCTGCTTTGACTCCAGGTTCCTGATCCTAACACTTCTGTTAGCCCCTGCTGTCGATTGAGTTAAATATACCAAAGAAAGCAATGCACAGATAGCGATTGCAACAAATTTTATTGCATTTGGGCCAATTACAATTTCTCGGTTTACAGTCTTATGGCGTCGGTTCTGAACTCTCTCTGCCCCGCTTGAAACTGAAATAATTCGATTCACTTTCCCTCCCGATCATTTGAGCTTGCTTATCTTTCTTTTCCAGAGCCAGCACCTTTTGTTTTTGTCTTAGTGCCCATGTTTTTGTTTTTGATGTCACACATTTTATTCCTTTGCCCTCCTCCGACCTGATACAAAGGAATGTTTGTGCTGACTCTAGAAAAAAAGATAAGTTGTCAAGTGTTATTAAAATCCAATCTCTGCAAGATTTTCGGCAATCTGATCTGAATTGGCTTCCATCTGCTTCTTAAAATCTTCCCAAGCGTCCTCTGGCCAGATTTCTAGACGGTTATACACACCTGTGATAACAACCTTGCCATTAATGCCTGCATATTCTTTAAGGTATCCCGGAAGATTAACTCTTCCTGCTTTGTCCAACTTGGTATCCATTGCTCCGGCGAGCATGAGCCTTGCAAAACTCCTGGCGTCCTTTTGAGTAATAGGAAGATCTGACAGCTTCTCGGCAATTTTCTCCCACTCTTTTTGGGTATAAACCCAGAGACAATGATCAAGGCCTCGCGTTACAACACAACCGGAAATCAAATCATCGCGAAACCTAACCGGAATAGAAAGCCGCCCCTTCTCGTCAATAGAATGTTTATATTCTCCTATAAACATGTTTCATCCTTAAAGCGTAAAAAGGCAACGGTCACAATAACCATTACTAATCGCCTACATCCTGGAGCAAATTATTCTAGTTAGGCCTTAGTTTTCAACGAGATCATTTTGTTTTTGAACTTTTTGTTTTAGAACGGGTTGCGGGTGTGTTTCCACTTTTTCCCACTATTTCCCACTTGTTTCCATTCTATGGAACATTTACTTAATGGTCAACTATAAATCCCCCACTTATGTGGATAACCCCTTGTATATATAGGGTAATTTCTCGGGATTATCATGTCCATAAAACAAAAAACCAGCCATACCGCTGGTTTTAAGCTTAATTGTATAATCTCTATTTTCGCTTCTTTTTTCGCTTCGCTTGGTAGCTATCGAGGGCAACTCCCAACAGCATGGTCACGAATCCATAAGCCAAAATAATTATGTACACATTGCCTGACCTGATATCGGATGGAGAGGTAGCCACAACCGAATTATACATAGCGAACAACAATATTATCGACAGTAACCCAAGAATCAAACCAAGAACAAAATGCTTCGTTGCCGACGCGTACATGGCCCCTCCTATTAACTAAGCTTGCCTTTGATCAACGCACCCAGATCCTCAATTTTGATTCTAGCCTGCTCCATAGTATCTCGATCGCGAAGAGTGACAGTTTTGTCCTGAAGGGTATCAAAATCAACCGTGATGCACCAAGGCGTGCCGATCTCATCCTGACGACGATAACGACGTCCAACTGAACCAGATTCATCGTAGAACGCGTCAACGCCATTTTGGCGCAAGTCAGTGAAAATCTTCTGAGCGATCTCCGGCAAGCCTTCCTTCTTAATGAGGGGGAAAACCCCAACTTTGATCGGGGCAAGCTTTGGACTTAGCCGCAATGTAATCTCGCCAGACGCTCGACCATCTGTACCGTCTGATTCGTCGTAAGCGTCAACCATGAAGGCTAGCATTGCCCTATCTACTCCCATCGACGGCTCGACTACGTAAGGAATAAACTTCTCGCCCTTCTCTTCGTCGAAATATCTCAGGTCGGCGCCGGAATGCTCTGTGTGCTGTTTAAGATCATAGTCTGTCCGCTGGGCAATTCCGGCCAGCTCGGAGGTACCAAAGGGAAAATCATATTCAATATCCGAGGTACCAGATGAATAGTGTGATAACTCATCCTTGGCATGCTCCCTGGTGTGCAAGTTCTCCTTTTTGATACCAAGATCGGTGTAAAACCCCTCGATTGCTTCGATCCAAGCACGATACCACTTGTCTGACTCTTCCTTGTCTGGACCAACAAAGAACTCTACCTCTGCCTGCTCGAACTCTCGCGTCCGAAAAATGAAATTGCCTGGAGTGATCTCGTTTCGAAACGCCTTACCAATCTGAGCAATACCGAAGGGCAACTTAACTCGACTGGACTGGAGTACGTTTTGGAAATTAATAAATATGCCCTGAGCCGTCTCAGGACGAAGATAAGCAGTCGAAACCGAATCTTCTGTCACGCCGATAAATGTCTTGAACATCAAATTAAAATCTTTGGCCTCGGTAAACTCGTGCATTCCGCCAAGCGGACAATTGAACATTGCCTTGTCTTCTTTACTAGCCGTCAACCAGTCATTTGCCATACCACCCATACGATCACGTGCCTCTTGAATATGATCAGCGCGGAAACGCTGATGGCACTTCTTGCACTCAACTAGCGGATCAGAGAAAGATGAGAGATGGCCGCTGGCCTCCCAGACTTTCGGATTTTGGATAATAGCTGAATCAAGACCGACAATGTCGGCGCGCTGAGAGACAAAACGCTTCCACCACTCATCCTTGATGTTCTTTTTCATCTGCGCACCGAGTGGACCGTAATCGAAAGCATTGGCAAAACCGCCGTAAATCTCTGAGGCAGGATAAATGAAACCGCGGCGCTTACAAAGAGAAGCTATCTTCTCCATCATGCTATCTTTTGGTTTTTCGGTCTCAACTTCGTTATTCATAAAAATGCCATTCATTAAGGATTGAAATCATATTATCAAACTCGAGGCAATTTTTAAAGCCGCACCTTTACATTCGCCATCTTGATTGGTAAGATCACTGCGAGCCAACAAGGGAGGTGAAAGCGTGCATTATGAACCAAACTGGCCACACGAGGTCATATCTGAAGCGGCGTGCAACAGGACCACAGCGATTAGGCTTGCAACGGCTTCGAGGCGCGCAATCCTTGGTCGTTCACATCAAACCAAGAGGATTCCCATACAAGCATTACTTGACATCGGCGGCTTTCTTTACGAGAGACGGTCAGAGGGCTTGTTCCGAGACCAGCTAATTACCCGCGGGAACAATCCAAATCTTGCCAAGCAATTTCTAATTACTGCCGACCCAAGGATGCGCTTGGTCCTTCCGCCAAAAGTCAGGACAACGAAGGGTGATGAATCAATCACCTATTGGGACGACAAACTGTCGCCCACCAAAGAGCGGTTCACTATTGGCCACGAGGTTGCACACACATTCCTTTTTGACCGAGATAAAGACACGCCAACCAAGGTCGGTTGGTGGGTAGCGGCAGGTATTTTCGACCGCAGAGTCGAATACTTCTGCGATGTTTATGCTGCCGCTCTTCTGATCCCGCCGATCTATGTCAAAATTGTTGCCAGCGCACTCGCCGGCCACGGCCCAGCAATTGACACAGACACCATCATCGATCACTTTGGAATTCCAATCAAAGTCCTCTACTGGATGGTGATGAGTTTATCAAAAACATACTGGAGCATTCACCACCAGCATTTCCTAGAATTTGATTAGTATACTACTTCCCCCGCGCTGCCATCCGGCAGCTTTTTTAATAAAAAAGCGGAGGAAAAGATCCTCAGACGGAAACGCAATCGGTATAAGTTAACGCGTCCGAGACTAGATCCATGCAACCGCCCTTGGTATCAGCAAAGTCTGAGCCCGGTCGAGAAACCATTGACTGATACGTATTATTGTGCTATAATGTATAGCAGTATGGTTTGGAAGGAGATCGCTTTGGACAAGATCAGCGTCAACCCAGAAGCACTCTCCCCGGTAGCTCGCGAGAAGGTTTTCCCCCTCGTTAGACTACTGGACTCCAGCCCCGATATCATTCTCCGTGACCTTGCTCCAGAAAATGCCGGAAGCGTCGGTAACCTGATCGATACCACCAATCCGGCTGACTGGAACCTCTATATATCTCTAGCTGAAGCCGCTGACCAAAAAGCTGGCAATGCCAGCAAGGAGACAGCAATGCTCTGCCGGAGATGAGAGTCCGCTTGAGTGCGCACCCCGCGCACTCATTTTTTTATCCGGAAACATTTTGGAGAAAGCGTTCACTCTTAACGTTTGATTCCAATATGTCTCTGATATAGGCAGAGAGGAGCACTGCCGCTTCGTCGGCCAATGATGATTCAACATTCAAATGACCGATAAGACCAAAACCTTTTTCCTCGATGATTCTGAAAAATTTAATCAGATTGTCAGATACAGCGTAACCATGACGAAATAGCCTTTGGCACTCTGAGCAAATTATGCCGCCCTCCAAACCGTCCCAGAAATTGTTGCCTGGCTTCAGTTGCACATGACAATGGCGGCAGTGAGATAGCTCGGGCCAAAAACCAGCTTGTTTCAGAAGGCCGATCTCAAAGACACGCAGAACCAATGGATCTTCGGTTGTTGCCAAACTCTGCAGGCTTTGCACCAAAAGAGAGAAAACCTCGGAGGATTTTAGTTCTTCCTTCTCGAACCTATCCACCAACTCTCCGACATAAAAAGCATTGGCAATTTTTCTTATATCTGTCTGGATTAGGGAAAAATCTGACTTAATTGAAGCGCCTGTGACGGTAAAAAATGTGCGACCTGGATAAAGCTGAAGATCAACAAGCATAAACGGTTCAAGGCTACCAGCAAGCCGCGCTGAGATTTTGCGCACACCGCGAGCCATCGCCTTAACTTTGCCAAAACGCTCAGTAAATATAGTCAGGATTCTATCTGCTTCAGAAAAATCTTGCCGCTTGATGACTATCCCCAACGTCTTTTGATTCATGCCGTTAGTATATCAGAAAGCTGATCTCGGCAACGTTTGATTTTTTGACAATATTGATTTTCAGAGAACAAAAAAAGGGACGCGGATGCGCCCCAACAATATTGAGCAATAATCTAACCGCGGAATGCGCAGGCAAGCTTGGCAGCGTCGCCCCTGTCCGTACAATAAAGAGGGTCGCCACTATCTGGCGCATGAAGCACGAACGGTTCGCAGCCGGCGTAGCCGACATGTCCACGATCCAAGTCACGGGTTAACCTACCAATGGCAATAAGCGCGGTCAGAGCTACGGGGTAAGCTTCAGGGTTGCAATCACGCATTGTCTTTAGGCTAGTCCAATCAATCATGATCTTGCCTTCCCCGCAATCGTCCAGCATGAGCATTAAAACGAGATCGTAACAGCTTCCAATCAATCCGAGGCGATCAGACGCTTCCTCTGCTTCCGCTGTCTCTGGAACATCAAATGGATAGCCACCAACAACAATGCTCCTTGCTATTTTCAATCGCTCCTCCTCTCAGGACCATCGGTCCCAGATCGATGCCATGGCTAAGGGCAACACACCCTTCGTCCCTAGCTTGCATAGCACATGATATTACCACTTGCCGAGTATGGTTGCAAACTAACTTATACTTAGAAAATTAAAAGACAGCTGTTTTGGGCTGTCTTTTAATTGCTTCGGCCTGTACGGTTAGGCGATCAACTGTTTAATTTGGGAAAAATTCTTACTTGCCAGATATTGATTGGATGCCCATTTTTCGCTGGTTATCTCTCGTCCCAACCAGCTGGGTAAAGAAAAATCCCTCTTCAGATCCTCATCAGGGAAAACAACCTCGGCGAGTACCAGTCCCGTCAAATTCCCCTCGAAAACATCTATCCGAAGCTCCATCCCCTCGTCGCCGGCCATGTAGTAATAGCGTTTTTTTCGCAACTGTTTTATCGTTATATCAAAAATCTTCTTAAATTCTTCCTTGGAGATGTGCACGTTGGCATACTCTCGATAACTTAAATCACCGGGAATCGGAATCGATTTATGTGTTAGTGAAAATTCATCACCTCTTTTGCGAACTCTGACAGCATCGGGCGAATCTGTCAAATAGCCCTGTTCAATCTTCTCAAACCTCTTCTCGGTTGTATCTTTCGGCAACTCCCTAACAAGATAGGTTGCCTCTATGCGCATCATATTGCCTCCTTTTAAGTCTACTGATCAACTTGGTCTCATTCACAAAGTTTACCTAGGAACCCAGAGCATCTTCGACAATTTTTAATTGATCAGGGTTATTGATACCAAGAGCTTCGCTCTCCTTCGATACTGGCACAGATATTATTTTTCTACCCTGGCCTGCTGCAACCCTAACCATATCAGTTAAATAGTACTCTTTCTGGACGTTCCTGGTATCCAATTTATCCAAATTCTCCCATAGCCACGGTGCATCAAAAACATAGAAGCACGGATTGCACTCTTTTATCTTAAGTTGCTCAGCGCTACAGTCTTTCTGCTCTACACTATTAATGACATTCCCGGAGCTATCCTTGATCAACCGACCGTAAACCCAAAACTCAGGGTCTTCAAATTCGACTGACAACATTGCTATGGTTGGTTGCTCCCTCTCGTAAGCGTCCAACAAGCGTTTGATCGTCTCTGTCTTAAACATCGGCATATCACCATAGCAAACTATAACCATGTCTGATTCACCCCGAAGCAGTTCTTTTGCCTGAGCCACAGCATGGCCAGTGCCAAGTTGTTCATCCTGAACAGCGTAGATAACCTCATCCCCAAGATATTCTTCGACCATCTCTTTGTGGTAGCCAACAACCACAGCAATCAACAGGACCCCCGCATTCCGCACATGATCAACGGAATATCTAATCATCGGCACACCATTAACAGGAAACATAACCTTTGGGATAAGGGAACTCTCGCCGTCATTCATTCTTGTTCCTTTGCCCGCTGCCAAAATTACCGCCGAAACTTTCTTCATGTCCATCCTTCTTATTTTGATAACCTCGCCCTCGCGCTGATATTATTTCTGGCAGGCAGGACAATAGTGCGTCCCGCGACCGCCCAGGGTAATCCGCTCAATCAGTCCGCCACAATTTTCCGGACACGGCTGACCATCCCGACGGTAAACCTTCAGAAAATTCTGCATCCCACCTTTTTTGCCCTCTGAGTCAACATAGTCGCTGTCAGTCGTTCCGCGATTCTTGATTGCCAGCCCCAGTATCTCAACAACACTCTGCCTCAAATTTTGCCATTCGAGAGGAGATATCTCCTTTACTGGTCGCAACGGCGATATCCTAGCAGCAAAAAGAGACTCGTCGGCATAAATATTGCCAATACCGGCAATTATCTTTTGGTCGGTTAGAAACTGTTTGATCTTCCGTCTCGGCAAGCGTTTCGCCTGTGCCGCAAGGTATGGAACAGTAAAATCTGGCAAGGCCTGTCCCGAGTCAGAGTCGATGGGCTCTGGCCCATATTCATCCATAAATATCTTCGCTACCTGTTCGTCAGTTAGAACTTTGCACCAACCGAACATTCTCAAATCATTAAAGAATAGCTTCGCTTTATCATCAAAAGTAAACACAAGACGGGTGGCGCTATTGGGTAGGTCGGCGTGCCAATCATGAGACGGATGTCCGCCGGCGAAAGAGTCTCGTATTTCGTATTTCGTATTACGTATTTCGGGACGATAGATCAATTGTCCGGTCATCTTAAGGTGAAAGAGCAAATTTGTACCGCCAGAAAGTTGTACACGCAAAACCTTGGCTCGACGATCCACGGCTAAAATCTTTCGCCCGACAACATCCTCTCGCTTTCCAATCAATCGGCGAGGACCCAAAACATCAATCGCTTGAATTACCTTGCCGATGATCTTGTCCTGCAAACCTCGCTTGATTGTTTCCACTTCGGGTAATTCTGGCACAAGGCTCCTTTCAGTCGTAAGTAACAATTTACAAGACACAAACGGCAAATCACCGTTCCGAGCCAGACCCCGCCAAAGGCGGTGACAAATTTCAATATTCAGTACTTAAGTGTTAAACAGCCTGGATATTGATGGATTGGTTGCTGGGCACTGTCCGCCCGGAAGGGTCCCCTTCTGGTATCTTCGACTATTTACTATGTATTTCAAATCGATCAATTAGTTCTCCGAGCTGTGTAAAATTACTGATTGCAATATTGCCAAATTCGACAGTCGGCTCCATAGGATCGGACTGCTGTCCGATCCTATTTATTTCAATCGCTAATGAATTTGCAAATTTCTTAGCAACGTTCTGCACCGAATCTCCCCTGTCATCAATAAAAATAAACGGATCGCTTTGCCCTACAAGCTCATCCAGATACAGCCACTTCTGTTCATCGGTAAGATAGACGTTATCAAAGTAATGCGATATAGATGAGCTCACTATCTTCACTCTCTGAAAATCCTTGTCGCCCATACTCAAGAGATAGAGGCCAAACTTCTCCCTGTCAACCGCCCGTAAGAACTGAATCGCATCTTCAAATATCATGTCCTTGGCCTGATGATAAAGACGTTGAAGTAAGTAATGGGCAGTGGCCCTGTCTCCCAGCTCCATCTCGGACAGAAGATCAAGTTGCTTGACCGGAGAGTACCTGTAATCCGAACACGCGATCTCGTAGGCTTTTTCAATATTAGAGTAAGAAAACCCAGACTTCGCCAAGGTGCTCCATATCAAAGCCTTAAATGAATCCGTATCAAAAATCGTTCCATCAAAATCAATAAAAATCTTGGTTTTCATTGTCTAAATCTTACCTCATTTACCACCATGATGCCAACCCAAATCGAATAAACTCACGCTTGACAAATATTTTAGTTTTAACTACGATAAAGTTACTACGACTAGCGATGCTAAAAACAAAAAGACGCGCAGTATCCGATAAAACAAAACGACCGAGGGAACGGTCTTTTTAGTTACTAAATCCCTACAAAATTACCCGTCTCGGCCGAGACCCGAGCCAAGGTCGGACAAATTCGACGAAAATACCAAATTACGAATTCCCTAGAGGTGATGATTAAGATTCGTACTTTCGTAATTTCGATCAATTCGTAATTTGGTCAGGGATAATTCCGAAAGAATTATTATGGATCTGACATCAGAAGGCTACTGGAGGAAACTGATTAACCAAGGACTAATCCGGTTCTTTCTTTTAAAGGTGCTGTACAAAGACAAAGAAAGCTATGGCTATCGCTTGGTTAAACGCGTCGAAGAACTCTCGGAAGGCACCTGCAGACCGACTGAATCGACAATCTATCCTGCTCTCGATCAGCTCTATCGTGAAAATTATGTCACTGTAATGGAAATCTCCGTTGGCTCTCGCATCAGAAAAGTTTATGCACTAACAGATCGAGGCCGTGCTGCCTACCGTGCCGCCGCTAAATCATACGGCGAAATTATCCCTCTTCTTCGCCAAGCAATTATGCTCTAATGTAATTTTCTGGGATTGCCAAAATTGATCTCCTGGGCTATATTTTATATGGTTCAAAAACACTCCCGAAAGGAGACGCACCTTGACCAACAGAATTGCGGTCGTGGGGGACTTCTTGCCGCAAACAGGCTGGACCAAAGAGGCACAGCTCGTAGTTTGGGCGGAAGTCCATCGCCGCCGACAAGCGAATGATCCGATGCTTGATATTGATATCGTAGCTTTTTGCCAAACCTGGCCATTAGATGACCGCAAGTTTGGCGGAAACCAACAGACAGACTATTGGAAGTCGGCCATGGATATAGTCTTTCCAAATGCCGGTTTCCTGGTGGTCTTTGCCTTTCAGAAGTATGCCCATCCGCCACACCCCGGATTAACTTCTCATCCTGGCTACATCTCAACCGAATATTACTATGGTCCGTTCCATCAAGATGCCCACCACCTGGTTGAGTTTATCAATAGCCTCTCACCAACCATTACCCGCTGGCAGTCACAATGGCAGATCTCCTGCCCGCATTGTCAGGTGAGAGTTCTGCTCAACCGAACAAAGTTTTGCGCCTATCATTGGCACAGAGCATATCCTACTACCAGCTTTGATTGCCCGTGCCCTCATTGCGGTCAGTCTCTTTCCATCATATAGCACGCATTCCCTAACTTGCCGTTGCCCTCCTGACCAGAGGGCTTTTTTGTATAAAAAAATGGCTTTGTGTTGGCGACGTCCTACTCTCCCGGGACCTTGCGGTCCAAGTACCATCGGCCTGAACGGGCTTAACTTCTCTGTTCGGAATGGGAAGAGGTGTACCCCCGCCAGCATAATCACCAACACAAAACCATTTTATCAATACTGAATAGTAAATATCTTTTCCAGATGAGGTGCCCCGACATTGGAGCACCGATATCTGAAAAAGCTGAGCTAGATCTCAAGCGACAGCCAAGCCCCACATACCCGACAAAGTCAGGTATCGAGGTAAAGCCACCGCTAAGTATCATATGCGCTCAAAAGAATAGGATAAATCCAAGAATTGCTCGTCAAAAATTGAGAATATTATTTAATCGATCAATTAGTACTCCACGGCTACGGACATCGCTGCCCTTGTACCTAGAGCCTATCAACCTCATTATCTTTGAGGGATCTAAGAAACCTAATCTTGCGGCCGGCTTCGCGCTTATATGCTTTCAGCGCTTATCCAATAGAACATAGCTACTCTGCAATGCACTAGGGTAGTGCAACAGATACACCAGTGGTTCACGCTCCCCGGTCCTCTCGTACTAGGGGAACACCCGCTCAAGTTTCCGCGCTCACAGCAGATTAGGACCGAACTGTCTCACGACGTTCTGAACCCAGCTCGCGTGCCCTTTTAATTGGCGAACAGCCAAACCCTTGGGACCTGCTTCAGCCCCAGGATAGGACGAGCCGACATCGAGGTGCCAAACCGCATCGTCTATGTGGACTATTGGATGCGATCAGCCTGTTATCCCCGGGGTAACTTTTATCCGTTGAGTGCCATCTCTGTCATTCGATGATGGCAGATCACTAAATCCCGCTTTCGCGTCTGATCGACTTGTGAGTCTCCCAGTTAAGCGCGCTTCTGCTTTTACACTTTGAGGCCCGATTTCCATCCGGGCTAAGCGCACCTTTGAACGCCTCCGTTACAATTTAGGAGGCAACCGCCCCAGTTAAACTACCCACCAGACACTGTCTCCTGCCCGTATCACAGAGCAGAGTTAGAAACCAAGAAACACAAGGGTGGTATTTCACCTTTCGACTCCACCCGCCTTGCGGCGAGCTTCACAGTCTCCCACCTAACCTACACATGTGTTTCCCGGTTCCAATGTCAAGCTATAGTAAAGCTCCACGGGGTCTTTCCGTCTTGCTGTGAGTAATCGGCATCTTTACCGACTTTGTAATTTCACCGGATCTCTCGTTGAGACAGTGCCCAGATCGTTATGCCATTCGTGCGGGTCGGAACTTACCCGACAAGGAATTTCGCTACCATAGGACCGTTATAGTTACGGCCGCCATTCACTCGGGCTTAGGCCTCCGGCTCCTTCCTGACTTGCGTCAGAACATCACCAGCGGGTTTGACCTTCGAGCATTGGGCAGGCATCAGCCCCTATACATCGTCTTACGATTTTGCAGGGACCTAAGTTTTTGATAAACAGTCGCCTGGGCTCTTTCGCTGCGGGCTCCATTGCTGGAGCCAAGCCTTATTGCTAACTTACGGCTGCTTTTTTGCCGAGTTCCTTAACGAGAGTTCTCCCGATCACCTGAGGCTTCTCGCCTCACCCACCTGAGTCGGTTTGCGGTACGGATTCCATACACTGTTGACCCAAGGTTTTCTTGTCTCCTGCTACACACACGAGAATAAACCATAGTTTCTCATGTGCTACGCTAGAGCGTCACTTGGATATATGCATGGAAGCAAAGGAATATTAACCTTTTGTCCATCGCCTACGCCCCCATTACAGAGGCCTCGGCTTAGGCCCGGCTAACCCTGGAACGATTACCGTTGTCCAGGAAACCTCGGGTATTTGGTGTGCAAGTTTCTCGCTTGCATTATTCGTTACTCATCCCAACATTCTCACTTCTCGGCGCTCCAGCCCACCTCGCAGTGTGACCTTCGCTGCACCGAGAACGCTCCTCTACCACGCCGCACTTTGCACATCAGTTCCAATAATCTTTTCTTGATTGTGTTCTCTCAAAAAATAATTTATAAAATTTAACTAAATTATTATTTAAGAGATTGGTTGGAACCGCTGTGCAAAGCACGGCATCCGTATCTTCGGTCGTAGCCTTGAGCCCCGTTAAATTTTCGGCGCAGAACCTCTTAACTAGACCAGTGAGCTATTACGCACTCTTTAAATGAATGGCTGCTTCTAAGCCAACATCCTGGTTGTTTTGGAGATTCCACCACCTTTTCCACTTAGGCTACAGTTAGGGACCTTAGATGACGGTCTGGGCTGTTTCCCTTTCGACCATGGAGCTTAGCCCCCACAGTCTGACTCCGGATATATTAGAGAGAATTCGGAGTTTGTTTGAATACGAGAGCCGAAGCCCCCGTAGTTCAGTCAGTGCTCTACCTCTCTCTAACTGTTGACCCGGGCTATACCTATATATATTTCGAGGAGAACCAGCTATTTCCGAGTTCGATTAGAATTTCTCCGCTATCCACAGCTCATCCTAACGGTTTGTCACCCATAAAGGTTCGGGCCTCCAGCCGGTTTTACCCGGCCTTCACCCTGGCCATGGATAGATCACTCGGTTTCGGGTCTAGTATGTACAACTAATCGGCCAATTAGGCCTCGCTTTCACTACGCCTCCAGGTTTATCCTTTAAGCTTGCTGCACATAGCTAACTCGTTGGGTCATTCTACAAAAGGCACGCCATCACCTCGCCTTGCGGCTGGCTCTGACTCCTTGTAAGCATATGGTTTCAGGTTCTATTTCACTCCCCTCTTAGGGGTTCTTTTCGCCTTTCCCTCACGGTACTTGTTCACTATCGGTGAGAAGGGGTATTTAGTCTTGGACCATGATCGGCCCAGCTTCACACCAGGTTTCACGTGTCTGGTGCTACTCTGGAAATCTGCCTCTTTATTACTTAAGTTTCGAGTACGCGACTTTCACGCTCTTTGGTCGTCCTTTCCAGGCTCGTTCCTCTACTTGTTCATAAAGATTATGCAGCTCCGCAACCCCGTAATCCGAAGACTACGGTTTGGACTGATCCCTGTTCGCTCGCCACTACTAAGGGAATCTCTTTCGATTTATTTTCCTCCGGGTACTAAGATGTTTCAGTTCCCCGGCTTACCTACCTTCCCGATAAATCGGGAGGTCTATAGGGTTTCCCCATTCGGACATCCACGGATCAAAGCTTGTTTGCCAGCTCCCCGAGGCTTATCGCAGGCTACTACGTCCTTCTTCGGCCACCTTCTCCCAAGGCATCCACCATACGCTTTTAAACGAATAATATTCTCTAGAGGTCAACGCCATTGCATAGCACTGAAAACCGCAAAGCGACAAAGACCCAAAACCGAAAATTTCGATTTTGGTATTTTGGGGTTTTTGGGATCCTCGGTGCTATGCATTGGGCTGACTTATTTGACGAGCAATTGCTGAATTTAATTTCACACTAATTGCTCAATCATTCCCTGATCTCTTTAAGCTTGAGATCCACGGGAATATGTCGGAAGAATTCTTGGTGAATTATCTATTCTTCACTTTACTATTCTAGATTGTCAAAGTGCGAGACAGAATCTTAACATACGAACCCTGAAAAAGAACAGCAATGTTCTCTTCAGAACAAAAACCCTATCTCGTAATTAAGATCCTAAAACAAATGATAGGGACAACGTCACCTGACTTCCTGCGCCTTGCCCATAATCCCCCCTGTTGTAGCGCTCAATTACTGAATTATTCGATGCGCCGCCAGAGCACCAGGCCAGATTTAGAGCGGCAGGGTGATGGTCTTTCAACACACAATCCAAGTTACCATATTCATAATCATCCTGTCAAGACTTATTCCCAAGTTTTTTCCAATCTCGTTCAATAACCCTATCTGCATCGCACATGACAAATTTTACCGCCCCCCAACTTTCATCGGCAGAGCGGCAAAAAAACAAACACCTGGGTAATAAAACGCATAGAGCGACAAGGCCATCAATAGATTTGCTCATTTTCATCTAATCGAAAAAATCTGCAGCAAAGATAGTGACCAAGATGGCACAGTTACTTTGAGGATTGTTGGTCGATTGCCTCACTGATTTTCGAGTCGCCCCTAATATCCTCATAGTAAAGGATTTGGTCCCGATTAATGTACATTACTCCTTCGGGGCCATGGATCTCGCTTCCAAGTTTGACCAATGAAAGATTCTTTGCAGCGCTTGATCCGGAGCCGCTGAGGTTCGATTGGTTCTCATCCCTTAGCTTGGCCAAATCCTCTGGCTTGAAATAGTATACATCCCGAAGCACCACTATCTGCTGGTCAGCGTTTGAAACATGACCAAAGTACATCTGACCATTTGTGAGAAAAACGGCCTGCTTCTTTGCATTGGCCCCTTGTGTCGTTTCCGGCCGCGAAGAACGACGAGAGCCATAAAGTCTATACCCATAATAGCTAGCGACTCCAACCAAGACCAAAACCGAGATTGTCAGCACAAATTTTTTCATAATTCTCCTTGTGTTTCGCATAAAAAGTAAATTTTACTCTCTGCCGATGAATTATAACCGATAGTTTGTGACGATAATTTAGACAGATTAAACAAAAAACGAAAAATTATTACCTTTTCTTTGTCGTTAAGGCACATTTATTTGGGTCATTTACTATCAGATACTGAAGTCGAACATGCAGCTTGGATTAACTGGATAAACGAACAAGGGGTGAGCAAGATAGTCTTAATTTTCATTATTGAGAATTATTACTCCGGTCGATACCCCCACGACTAACCGAAAAGTCTGCATGGCCATAGATTAGTAAAAATAGGAGAAAGCAGTGAATACAATTACACGCATTAAGAACGCAACGCGCACCTTGGCCTTGTCTGGTGCACTTGTTCTGACAAGTGGTGCAGGTTTGACAATGGCTGGCTTCAGCAACACTTCGACTACAACCAGCGGTACGACAGTATCAGGCAGCAGCTCAACATTGGCTGACATCACGAGTAAAAACCAACTTACCGGACCACAATCACTCAACAAGAATATTACGAAGATCAATCGCGATCTCAACGTCAAGGTCCTGAACGTTAACCATGAGGACAATTACGTTGATTTTTACCTCAACACTGGCAAGAATGATCTTTTCAAAAACACAAAAGTTGAGGACGTATCAACTGGCAGCATCAATGCACGCGTTGCCCTGAATAATAAATCAAACGTTGGCGGCACAAGTGGCAGCACAACCGGCACATCGACACAATCAGTTCTATCAGGCGCTGCAAGCGATCCTGTTCTTAGCAACGCAATCACCGGCCCAGAGTCTGCCAACATCAACAAGGTAGCGCTAAACACTAGCCGCAACCTAGAGATCAAGAACATTGCTGATATCAACAATGATGTTGACATAAATGCCAACACGGGCAAAAACGATGTTATGAAAAACACAGTCGTTGGAGATGTTTCGACAGGCAACATCAACGTTGCAGGCAGTATCAACAACGTTGCAAACAGCGATCAGTGCATAACCTGCCCTGATTTGTTGGGCCTTTTCAATGGCAGCGGTAGCGGGGCTGCAAACGTTAGTTCAGACCTTTCTAACAGCACAACCGGTCCAGACTCAGTCAATATCAACAAAGTAAAGGTTAACGATTACACGAACGTCGAGGTCAAGAATATCGCCCACATTGACAACAACGTCGATGTTTATGCCAACACAGGCCACAACGATGTTGTGAAAAACACAGTCGTTGGAGATGTTTCGACAGGTAACGTTAGCGTAGACTTTGCAGTTACCAACCAGGCCAACTAACACGCAGATTGACGAAGGTTAAGGGTTCACACCCTTAACCGCGCCAGTCTGTGAAGAATAATCAAGGATATGCCCATGAAAAAGATTATTAGTTATAAAAAGGTAGCACGAGTGTTTGTCACTCTCGCTACAATATTTTCTCTCCTTCTGCCAATTTCAGCCGCCACGCCAACCTTTGCTGTTGGGCCAGACCAACCAGTGGGGCCGCAAGGACCAGTTGGTCCACAGGTTCCAGTGGGGCCGCAAGGACCAGTTGGTCCACAGACAGATGGTGAGATACAAACACAAACAGCAACCAGTGGCGCTACAGCTGATCCAGTCATCACAGAAAGCAATAATGTTACTGGGCCTGATTCGACAAACACAAATCAAACATCATCGAATTCAGAGACAAATATCGAAAACATAAATGATGCAAATATCGAAAACCAAACAACACTGACAGCCAATACTGGCAAAAACGACATTGGCAAGAACACTGTGACAGGAGATGTTTCCACAGGATCGATTAACGGTTCTGTCAACGTCATCAATATTGCCAACTCCGAACTGGCCCCCGGAAGCACTGTCGGGTCACAGACTGTTGATGGATCACAAACCGGTCAGATAGTATTGAATCCGATCAACCAGAGGTCAGACCTTTCCAATACCAGCACCGGGCCTGACTCCACAAACAACAATACTGTCTCTAGTAATAACATCATCAAAGTTGTCGACCAAAACAACGCAGAAGCTCTGAACAACCTAGTCATCGATGCCAATACCGGCCAAAACAACATCGGTGGTAATACTAAAATCGGAGATGTCACGACTGGAAACATTAACCTCTCAGCCAATCTGATCAATCTGCTGAATGTTATGTCGCCGAATTTGACTCTAACACTAGACATTTGGTCAGTGCTCGGAAATTTCAGTGGAGATATAATTCTTAGCAATGGCACGACCGGGCCACAATCAAACAATGAAAATAGCATCAACACGAGCGACAGCACTGCAATATCAACTACAAACAACAGCACGATTGATAACGTCTTCAATTTCCAAACCAACACCGGAGGCAACACAACGGATTCAGGTACCGCAATAGGTAATGTGTCTACAGGTGAAGCAAAAGTGCAGAGCTCAACAACTAACGTAGCCAATCTGGATACACCAGTGCTTTATCTGATTAATGTCTTTGGCGAATGGGACGGAGCTCTGGACGGTGTCGATCCGAACAGTGTGATCATTAACACAATGACGGGACCGGGCTCAACCAATTTTAATGAGAAAGAGAATAATCAAAGCGTTGATATCACTACAGAGAATAATGCCTCGGCAAGCAACATCGTGACCGTCAAAGCCAACACTGGCGACAACCATGTCGGCAAGAACACAGTCACTGGCAATCTTAAAACCGGATCAATAAATGTCACTGCTAGCGCCGTCAATATCCTCAATTCATTCGGGGACAATGCAAAAAATCTAATCCTGAAGGTAATCAATATCTTTGGTAATTGGAAGGGCAATGTTGCAAAACAACCAAAACCAGCCAATAGCAATGGTGGTTCGAACAACCAGGTCCCAGGAGGAACGAGTCAGAACAATCCTACACCCGCGACAACATCGACAGAGAGTCCGCAAGCCCCTACTACTAATAATGAATCAACTCCAGCGATGCAATCAACCGCAGCCATCGAGAGCAGCACCGGCAGCACAACAAGCAACAATGTTTCAGCCAATCAGAATAGCCAAAAACCAGCCCAGTCTCCTGTCAACAAGCTCGCAAGCTCAACCAGAAGGGTCCTGTCATCCGAGCAACAACTACCACAAACAATAGATGAGAAGATGGTCCCAACAGAAAATTCCGTTGATACAGCCGGTGATTTCTCGGGCGTTGTTCTGGCTGCCACAGATGAACAATTGCCATTGGGAGGATCGAGAACACCCTTAGTACACATTGCTTTGAGCGCTCTTGGAATAACCTTACTCTGGGGACTAGTAGAATTGTTGGCCAGATATTCTAGAGGAAGATAGCTCCAGTGCTTTTAAAACTAAAACCTCACCGTATTTGGGTGAGGTTTTAGTTTTTCTTTTGTTATAATAATCAGCTTATCGCTTCTTCTGGCAAAATAGCTTTTGATTTTAATCGGGATAAAACTCATGGGTCCAATTCCTTTGTTCTGGGAGGAACACAACCACAACGTCACAAAAATAATCGGTGATTATGATTTAATTTCAAGCCTAGACCACCTTTGCATCTCCTCGTCCAATCCCCGCCGGATCGGCAAGAAGGTTGTCATACCTGGCAAATACGTCAAGCTCCCTGCTGTTCGCGAGATAGAGATCGGAGGAGCTCAATGCACGCTTATGCCAATCAACTACCAGGACAAACACGTTGCATTCCTGCTCATAAATAAGCATTTTGATAGTCTCGAAAACTATCTACCGCTGATTCAGAGCTTGGCTGAACTTTCTGTTGCTCACTATGTCGAAAAAAGTAAATACACACCGGACTCAACAGATGTGTTTGTTTCCAACTTGCTCAATCATGATGCCTACGATCTTTCAGTCTACAGGACCGAAGCAAGGTCTTTGGGTTATAACTTTAAAATGAAGCGCATCGCCATAGCAATTCACCTGGCAAACTTTAGCTACAGACAGCTCTTCTCCCCAAACCATACTGGCTTTGAACGCGAAGAAACTATCAAGAAATGGAAGAAAAGGATCGAATACACCATCAATAGCTTTTTCACCAGCAGTAAGGATATAATTACTGCCTATATCGGAGAAGATACGTTCGCAGTTTTCAAAACGGTAGAAAAAGACGAAGATGAAAAACTAGGCAGACACATCAAGTTATCTCACAGAGCCATCTTCAGCCCTCTCCGTGACGCTTCGATCTCCGATATCACAGTCGGCTTCAGCAATGCCTATTCTGGTCTAATAGGGATAATAAAATCGTCCAAAGAGGCGAAAATGGCCCTATCTCTCGGCAATCGAACCAAGGGACCTAATCACAGCTACCACATCGATGATTTTGGTCTCCTGAGCCTGATAGCACATGTCGACGAAGAAACTCAAAAACGATTCGCCCAAAGAATTCTGGGGAAAATCACCGACAGCAATATACTCCTCACTCTTGAAATCTTGCTGGAGGAAAACTTCAATATCTCTCATGCCGCAGAACGCCTCAAGGTCCATCGCAACACAATCATCTACCGCATCCATCAGATCGAGGATATCTTGGGGTACGACCCGCGGTCATTTGATTCGGTGGTTAATTTCAAAATTGCCTTGTTGATAAACAAGAGATTCTAGGCTAGCTTGATCCTGTGATCTCACTGAATCGCCTCGAGACATAGCTCTTGTAACGCTTTTGCAGATCGCTGATAGCCTCTTTGTCCAGCCTGCCATTTTCAAGCGAAATCCAAACAGAGGGCATGTCATAGAGATATCGACCGATTCCCCACTGCACGGCAGCTCTTTTCATTGCATCAGAAAATCCACCCTTTGTTGGCTCAATATTTGTCTCCTCTGCTCCATCATACTTTGTAATCCACTCGCTCTTATCATCGATTCGAATTGAAATTCCACACTTCACACCCTTACTATCCCACCGGTCAAATTCGTTCTTCCAATTAAGCGGGCCAACAATTTCATCTAATCTCTCTTGGATCGCTCGATTTGTAACATACGCAAGAGCCATTCCACTTGTTCGGTCGGCATTTATTGAACCGATGCGCCACTCAATATCACCTGCCTCGAATGGCTTCCGAAGATTGCCCAAATTCATCTCGCTCCTTTTCCAATATAATCAATCATTGCATTATAGACTGCGCCGAGCCTTCTCCCAAGTAATAATTAGTTTGATTTGTCAGCCGCGCAAATAAAAAAATGGCCTCTGGATAATGGGCCAAGAGAGCCTAAATTTACAAACTAAAAACGTCCAAATGTTGAACTTGGCAATAAGTTCCGAGCCTATGGCCGACCAGATACAGTTTTCTGCATCAATATCCGCTTGTCCAACACGTTCATTTTATCTTGAGCATTATAAACAATCGGTTCTACTAGGCTGTAGCCAGGCTTGCTCGCCAATATTTTATACTTGCTTTGAGAGAGTAATGCGGAGAACTTACCGTTCTTGTCCGAAATGACAGTCTTGATTAGCCTGGTGCCAGTATCGTCCATGACGCGGATTAGGGCGAGAGACAGGGGTTGAGAATTATTTTTGTCTAGCACAGATCCCCAAGGAGAATACCTGAATTTTGCGTAGGCGTTGTAGATCCAAACAACCCAAAGCAGAATATACGTAACAACGATGGGCCAATCAGAGGATGCGAAAGTCCTAGAAATTTTTCCTATTATCGTCACCGTTCCGATAGCGAGACTGGCGAAAGAAACATAAACCATGAAACGCTCAAACTTTGCCAAAGAAACAACCCAATGGTACTTTTCCTTAATCGATTCACTTGTTGGCACCAGAGCAATTCTCGGAACAATCAAGCTCTCTCGCAAGCTTTTAACTTCTATCACTGCGTTCGGTTGATAATATTTATCGGGTACTAAAGAAAAGTCATATGATTTTTTAATAGCATTGATAACATATCTACCAGGAGGAGCGATAAAACCATATTGACCATCGCTATCAGTATAAGCAAAGGCAACCACCTTGCCTTCTCCTGCGCTGCTTTCTGTCTTCGACCCAGCCTCAACTAGCTCAACACGAACCATCGGGATTGGCACCTCTGTTCCAATCTCAACTACTCGTCCCCAACCTCTCTTTTTCCGACGAAATCCAACCAGATAGATGATCGAGTTCCAAAGAGAAAGAGAAAACTCCCTCAAAGAAGAGAAAACGGTTACGGCATTTGCAGCTGGAGCAGCCATAGCACCAATACCAGCTATGCTCAGGGCAGCCGCTGAAATTGCATTAGGAACCTGTTCTGAAGGTATGCCGATATATTCTGCAATCTTCATTATTGGAGCTTCCACTATTTCGATTGGATCAGGCACATTTGGATCCGAGAAAATTCCACCATATCCTCTAACCTCCTTAGTGAAACCAAAGGTCGAAATAAAATAAAGGGCAATAAAAATAACTGCTGCACGAGTGATCGTTAGCAGAAACATACCTTCATTTTTATTATCCCTGAAAGATTTTATTTTATCTCCGTATGCAATGACTATATTATAATGTTTATTGCGATGAGGAGCAAACATGGCCAGTGCTTGCAATAATGATCCCGCTTAAACTTTGTGGACGCTTGAGCACTATGTTATCTTGTAATGACAGATATGTATAATTTGGCTAACCATGATACCATTCAAGCCCACCCACACCACTAGTTTTTTTGTTTACTACGTTATTCTCTTCGGCACAATTGCTTTGGGCATTTTTTTGCGCTTCTATCACTTGGGACAACAGTCTTACTGGATGGACGAAGGCTATACTATCAACGCAGTACTATCAATTACCGAAAAGGGTCGCTCTGTTCTAGACTCTGGCCAACCATACTTCTGTCCACTTTACTGCTATCCTACTGCATGGTTAACAAAAATACTAGGAGAAAATGCCGCCACCTATCGCCTCATGTCTGCACTCGTTGGCAGTCTATTTATAATTGTGTTTTGGACTACGGTCAAAAATATTTACGGCAAGAACATCGCACTGGTCGGCACTATTTTTGTTTCTCTTTCTTACTGGCAGATTGCATGGTCTCGTCAGGCGAGATGGTATACCCTCCTTACGCTAGCTACATGGCTATCAATATATTTTCTTTACCAATACGTTCACCATGAGAAAAATAACAATAGCCGGATAGCTTTAAGTTTAGTCTTTCTTGTTATTGCCATCATTGTTCAACCAATTGCCTATTTGCTGATCCCGATATATACAACGTTTCTGGCTTGGTCGAAGAAATCATTGAGGGAAATATTAGCAGTGCTCTGTCTTGCGACAATTGTATATCTTGTGTCAGAGATACTGAGCACAAACAAGGACAACAATTTTGTTATGAACGTTTTGGGACAAATTAAACTCAACTACACCTTGCCGTACTATCTCGGCTTCTATATCCGTAGCTACTGGCCATTGATCTTTTTCGGTCTGATTGCGCTATCCAAAAAGAAACAAAATGATACCGGCAGTTTCTACAAACTTGGGATCTGCACTTTCCTAATTTACCTAATATCCATATCCCTGTTTACGAACATAATTCACTATCGATACCTGTTTCACCTCACACCATTCCTTTACCTCTCGGCCTCGATCGGAGCGCTTACCATCCTTGACCAAATTAAACTAACATGGACCAAATATCTCGTCTTGACGATGATTGTAACTGTTTTTTTCGCAACCGGTCACGGCATATTGCAACCAAAAAGTTTCTATTCCCTTGAATCAGATGATCCGTCGAAGATCAAGCGACCCTATTATGCCTACACCCCCCAGCCAGATTTCAACGCAGTCTATCGTTTTATCGGACAGAATCGCCAGAATGGTGATATTGTTATTTCCTCTCATCCACAATTTAACAAAATATTTCTGAATGAGCCGGGCTATTGGATTCAATACGATTATTTGGGCATCAGCGATAGACCAAATACTGTAATAAACGGAAAAGAATACTATGTCGGGGCAGAAACCATCGCTAGCAAAAATGCGCTAGAAAAAATAGTACTTAGTGGTACACACGGATTTATCATTACCGACTTTTCCGCTTCTAGCAAAATAGATGAGAGCACAATGAATTACATCGCAGCCAACCTTCAACAGGTTTTCTCAAAAACAGAGAATGCCTACTCCAAGATTCACGTCTATCGATTCTAGTTTTCAATAATCTCAGCGATTTCATAATTAGTAATCTTCTTGGTAGCATAGAAATTTTTAACCACCATGTCCATAAGCAAACCAAAGATAATTAATTGAAAGCCAGCAAAAGTGCCCGAGACAGCAAGATAGGTCAGCGACGACGAAGAGAGATCGGCACCTAGATAAATCTTATTATAAAAAGCAATTCCTCCTGCCATAAATGATGCCAAGAAAACAGCAATACCCAGAGTTCCAAAGAGGTGAAGCGGACGGTTGACATACTTCCCCCAAAACCAGAGAGAAAGAATATCTAGTGCCCCCTTAATCGTTCTCTTCCAGTTATACTTGGTCTTGCCATATTTTCTGGAGTGGTGTTTCACCACTTCTTCCCCAATCCTATAGCCCCTAATTTTCAGCAAAGCAGGTATAAATCGATGCATTTCACCATACAGATCTATATTATCAAAACACTCACGTTTAAAAATTTTTAGGGTGCAACCACTATCGTGAATGCCATCGTGAATTAGCATGCTCCGTAGAATGTGCGCTCCCCTTGAGGCAAGGCGCTTAAAAATAGGATCCTTTCTATATTTGCGCCAGCCACAAATACAATCGTAGTTGCCTTCTTTGATCTTTTTGAGTAATTTGGGAATATCTGCCGGATCATTTTGGCCGTCACCATCCAGGGTTACTATATATTCTTTTTTGGCCTTTTTGATGCCCGCATCAAGAGCAGCCGTCTGCCCAAATTTTTTGCGCAATCTAATTATTGTTATCCCTGGCAGGCCAGCCAATATCTTGCTCGTCTTATCAAAAGATCCATCATCAACAAAAATGATCTCGGCGACTATCTCATTTTTATCGCAAACAGACTTTATCTTTTGGTACAATGCAGAAATAGCACCCGCCTCATTGTGTGCAGGCACCACGATCGATATGTGCGGTTTTTCTTCAGTGGTTCTCATGTCGCCAACCCAAACATTAGTAGATGGATATCTAATACGGACGATACTAAAACACACCATAAAACACAACTGTGCTTTGCCTGTAGCCGACAGGACAGGTGCACTACTACACTTCCGAGCACGTCCTTCGACTCTGAGGGACACTCAGGACTCGAAGAGAGCAATACCGAATGACTGCGGGCATTACCACATCTTGTAATAAAATTAGTAGTCAAACCAAAGGGTCTAAATAATGAAATGCTGTCCAATCTGCAGTAACTCGAAACCGATCGTCGATCGGAGACTAAATAAAATAAAATTGGTAAAGTGCACAAAATGCGAGTTTGTTTACGCTGACCTGCCTGACGAGACAATAGTAAGAGAAAATTCTTCGTATTCCGAAAACGCCGACTACCAATACAGCATCCAACAGACAAGCCTAGATAAGCTCTGGTTCAAATCTATCGCTCTAAAGCTAGTCAATGCTAGCGGAACGAACAAGGGGAAAATTTTGGACATTGGCTGCGGAAATGGCGTTTTCCTGGCATCTTTTCCCCAAAATTGGGACAAGTTCGGCCTAGACGTTTCACCCTGGTCAAAAAAGGGAGCGCTGCAAAACCGATATCATTTGATTCAAAAAGAACTGGAAAACGCCGAGCTACCAGACAATCACTTCGATATCATTACCAGTTTCTCAACCTTTGAGCATATCCCCCAGCCCAAGAAGCATTTAAAGGAAATACTAAGAATATTGAAGCCGGGAGGAATCGTATACATCGGGGCCGTGCCGAATTATGGCACAATCAGTGTGCTGTTAAATCTCTCTAGCTTTGCGCGTAACGTTCCACCAGAACACTGCAATTTTTTTACAAAAAAAACTTTATCGTATCTGTTGGCTATGTCTGGAGTTGATGCAGAACTCAAATATAAGAAAATTAGAACTTATGGTATACCGGAAATACACAGGATTTATAGATACATAAACCAAAAGACCAGCAAAAATAACAAACTTGCATTGAAAAACAACGGTCCATGCACAGCCGGACAGACAAAGACACGCCTTGGCCTATCCTGGCTGTTATCCGTCTACGATGCACTACCGTTTCCCTTCTTCACCGGTGACAAACTCGAGCTCTTAGCCATGAAGAAAGATAATAAATGAAAAATCTACTTGTCCTAAATTATGAGTTTCCCCCGCTTGGCGGCGGAGCTGGTCCAGTTAGCTACGAGGTTGCCAGGGCCCTATCTGAAATGGGAAATTATAATATCGATGTTGTAACGATGGGCTTCAGCGGCCTGAACACATACGAAGAGATCAATCCTCTCTTTCGCATCCATCGAGTAAGATGCTTGCGCTCAAAAAAAGAGATTTGCTACCCCTGGGAACAAGCAACTTACCTTTTTTCGGCCTACCGAAAATGCAAACTACTAATGGCGAATAAAAAGTATGATATTTGTCATACTCACTTTTTGATTCCAACCGGAATTCTTGCCTTGCTTCTAAAACGGAGGTTTGTTCTGCCATACATCATCACGACCCATGGAAGCGACGTCCATGGGCACATTCCTCGCCTGAATAAGTATCATGCCATAATGAAACCCCTGTCTCGATCAATTGTTTCTAACGCCTTGGCTATCACATCACCATCACAAAAATTGTTATTAGAAATTGAACAACATTTTGACAACATAAAATCGAAAACCACTATTATTTCTCATGGCATAATACCAGATATGTTTATCCCTGCTTCCCATAAAGGCAACCATATCCTTGTAGTAAATCGGCTTGTACCGATAAAGAGAACAGATGAAATAATTAGAGCAATTTCAGAATGTCATCTAGGAAACTGGGATGTTAACATTGTTGGAGATGGCCCAGAGATTGGCAATCTCAAAAAGCTATCGAGGCAACTCAAAGTTGCCCATAAGATTAAATTCTGGGGATGGATCGATCACGGCGACAATAAGTTAAAAGATATATACAGCAAGGCGAAGGTTTTTGTTTCTGCAAGCAACAACGACAGCTTCAATATAAGTATCTTGGAGGCAATACAAGCCGGCTGCATTATAATTGCAAGCAACAAGAATGGCTTGATTGATGCTCTTGATAAATCTGGTGCAAAAATAATTACTTACCAGTCCGGCGATATGAAGGGATTAATCGCTAAACTTACCCATGCAATAAATCACACCGAGCACTACGACGAAGCAGTGCTTCGCAATCGAGAAATAATCAACGCTGACTATAGCTGGAAGAAGATTGCTGCATCTTATCATTCAATTATTAACCATGTCCTTGACCATGTCTAAAAAAATTTCCGCAGTCATAGTCAACTACAACAATAAGAAGGATATTGTCGAGCTACTCAGTGCCCTGATTGAGATGAAAGACACAGTCCAGGAAATTATTGTTGTTGACGACTGCTCAACTGACAACGGTCCAGAACTGATTCGGCGCTTATTTCCCTCGGTACTCCTCCTAACAACATCGACAAATTCTGGCCCGGGATCAGCTCGAAATATCGGCATTAGGCAGGCAAAAAGCAAACTTGTACTGTGTCTTGATAGCGACATGGAAATACAGGCAAAAGATATCGAGAGACTGGTAAGTCACTCGGTCAAGAACACCAACTATCAATTCTATATACCGCGCATTGTTTTTAGTAGCAACCGCAAGCTAATCCAGCACGAGGATTGTCCGTTTCACTACCTGGGATTCTCCTTAAGATGCAGCAATTATGGCAAAAATATTCAAGACTGTGATAGCACTGCAAGAGCTATAGACACTTTCCAGAGCGGTTGTTTTCTCTTTGTAAGGAGGCCAAACCACACAGTCAGACCATTCGATGAAAATTATTTTTATGGCTTTGAAGACCTGGACTTTTCTTTTCAAAATACCATTGCTGGCAACAGAGCGATTCTGATTCCTACTGCAATTGCTTGCCACAAAAACACTCCTACGCAAGGACTGTCCTTCAAAAACAAGGGGAAGTACCCTACAAGGCGCCTGTTCTATATTGTGCGAAACAAATGGATTTTTGTTCTTAAAAACTATCCTATCACTACTCTCGTCCTAATTCTTCCGTTGGAGCTGATGCTTGATGCTGGCACTGCGCTATATTCAACTTTATACACGAACGATAAGTTTCTAGTATTAAAAAGTTACGCCTCCTTAATGCGCGCAATGCCGAATGTCCTATCGAGAAGAAGAAACCGATGCTCTTATCAACTAAATTCACCGGCGGCTCTTATCAAAAATAAACCAATGCCTTTGCCCCAAGTCCTTGAAAAGCAGACTCTGCTATCTTCCCTGCTTCCGTATCTCAACAAGCTTCTGTTTGCCTACGGTAAATACATCTTAAGACTCAAGTAGTTTCTTGTCTGATCGCAATGATTGCAATTTTAACAGCATAGACCGAAAAACAAACACTGGCAGCAGTATGATCATTCTGATCACGACGCACCTATCCTTGGTATTGGTAATCAACGCAAGGTTAAGACTCGAGTGCTTTGAGAAATAAATCTTTAATCCATTCTTCCACCCAAGCTCCAAGAGCTTATACGACTGAACAAAATGACTCCTGAAGACGAAAGCCCATCTTCTGGCCCATCTAATTTCCCGAATTGAAGAAATATAGTTAATTACCTTATAATCCTCCAGAATCATCTTGCCCGTAAGGCGATTCTTCTGAGTTACATTGCCGTCATGTACTCTGTAGTAATTTAGCCGCTCTGCTGAGTAGCAAACGTCTGAAATCAACAGAAATTTAGCCCAACACAGCCAATCCGCAGACTGGCTCATTGATTCGTCTGCTAACCCAATTTGATTCCAACAATCGCTTCGGCAGACAACGCTGCTTGCATTTAGAATTTTGCCGGCATAATACGGGTATCGAGATAATTCGATTAGACCAGGGCTGAAAAAGTCGTTGCTCCACCGGACGCGATCATTCATAGATAACCGCTGAACACTCGGCCGCTGCCCAGCCTTGCTTACCACCCATGACTGGCAATAAGCCAAGCCCGCAGTCGAATTAGCCTCCAATTTTTTAATCATCGTCTCAAGAAATTCCGGTGCTGAATAATCATCAGATTCGGCGATCCAGATATACTTTCCCCTCGCCTCTCTAATTCCTCTGTTCCATTGTATAAAGGGGCTTCCGCTGTTTGTATTATTAACAATAATCTTCGAGACATGAGGATTTTTCCGATACTTCTCAAATATCTCTAAACTATTGTCAGTGGAGGCATCGTCAAGAAAAATTACCTCAAAATCGCGCCAGGTTTGATCAAAAATTGTTTGCATGCGCTGATCTAAAAATCTGGCATGATTGTAGTTGGGTACTATTACGCTGACTGTCGGCTGCCCAGAATGGTTTTTTAATAAGATGTTCATTTTTAACTCTCTTGCTGATTGTAGTCCCGACAAAATAGCCTTCCGGGCCATATTTTTTCTATCACTAACCAGAAAATAACAGTGGTCATCTTCGATTACCAAACAAGGACCTAAACAATGTCGCAACTCCAATCAAACGTTTCGAGAGAACTATTCTGGCTGGAATTGGCCACACTTTTTAAATATCTTTTATTGATTAACATATCACATATCGGTTATGATGACCGCGACGCTCGCCTGATTCTAGGCCCCTTTCTAGCTCACAATCAACAACTATGAACCGAGAGCAAATATGGCACTTAAAATATAATGCTAACAATGTCTCAGAAAATTATCAAAAAGATTACCCGCGGTTTAAAGCTATCCCTATTCAGGTCAGCGTTCTATCCGGGCCACTTCTACTCGCCACTACCAAGCCTTTCAGAAATTAAGCGGGCAAACATGTTTTTTGATCGCGGCAAACAACTTATTCGCGGAATTTCATTTAACGAAAAAGCCCAGATTAAGCTCCTGAAAGACCTGAAGAAATACTCCCTTGACTGCCCTTTTCCCGACACCAAAAAGAAAAACTTTCGCTATTTTTTCCTCAATGACTCTTATTCTTTCAGTGACGGCAATGTCCTCTACTCGATGATTAGACACTTGACCCCAAAGCGAATCATTGAGGTGGGATCAGGATATTCTACCTGTTTAATTCTAGACACGAACGATCTTTATTACAACAATCGAATGAAGTGCAAGTTTATTGAACCGTATCCCAAAAAAGTATTCTCACTCATTCATGAGGAAGATAGAAAAAGAGTTATAACCAAGCCCACCCAGAAGGTAGATCTTTCTCTTTTCAAGCAACTGGAAAACAACGATATCCTATTTATTGACTCGAGTCACGTCTCAAAGTTTAATAGCGACGTTAATCACCTGTTCTTCAATATATTGCCCCGCTTGAATCAGGGGGTATATGTACACTTCCACGACATTTTCTTTCCATTTGAATACCCGGCGGAATGGATCAAAAAAGGCTTTTTCTGGAACGAGAGCTATCTCCTTCGCTCGTTCCTGATGTATAACAGCGAGTTCGAGGTTGTGTTCTCTACCAACTATTTATCAAGATTCTATAAAAAACAGTTCGAATCAACCTTTCCAAGCTCAAATAAGTGCCCGGGAGCGAGCTTCTGGATAAGGAAGAAATCTGTCCGGTAGTTTTCATCGCACTAATATCTTTTTGGTTGAATCTAGATATTCTCGTCCCCATTGCTGGCAAGGCTCAAGATGATTTCCCTCCCCCCACTCATTCCATGCATTTATGAATAATAGTTTGTTCTCTTGAGATGAATAACTATCCAAATAGTTGACCGCACTCTCGAGCCACTGCTCGTAAAGGGCTGGCGTGCTTTTTTCGATTATTAGTGCACGCTCTCGCCACCTGGATGTATTGTCCCAAGAGACAAGCACAGTAGGAAAATACTGATAAGCACTTTTTGCTTGCAAGCTCTCATTCATCAACTTGCCGTAATTACCCCTAACAACGCTTTGGAATCTTGGCAACAATCGGCTCAATCCACCCTCACCCGTAATTATGCCAACTCTCCTCTTTTCGACCACTTTTTTGATAATAGACCAGTCAGGGCTGAAACGAACAGCGCCATCAAAGCCAGTCGTTCGTGGGTCTTGGTAGTCTTTATCGCTTAGCTCAACTTTGCACAAAAATATTTCCCCTATTCCCTGCCGCCGAGCTTCCCCACGGAAGCAATGAATATATGATTCAGCATCATCAATATTACCTGGCTTATAAATCAGGAAGAGTGGCTTACCGTCAACTCTAATATAGCGACGATCGCTAAAGGCTTTCTGCAGCCATCCAACATGAAGCGCAATATCACCCTTTGGATAAGTCTGTCTCATTAATATTTTTTTATTTTGCCCATCCCATCTTCGAGTCCAATTTTCATTTGCCCACGCCAAACAGAAGGGAAAGTCTGGTTTGCCGGAGGCGAGTACCTCATTAAATGGTCGCTCCAAGAGGCGTTTGCCATTTCCGAACCAATAGTGCCAGTAGCAGA